>Ga0209958_1000138_pt1 | contig 226221 bp, 209 predicted proteins | sample ThiBio_inoc_plan_FD_183942 | JGI IMG/M metagenome (GOLD analysis project Ga0209958, IMG submission 183942) | Wastewater bioreactor microbial communities from Cape Town, South Africa - Thiocy_inoc_plan (SPAdes) | ecosystem: Engineered > Bioremediation > Thiocyanate > Unclassified | place: South...
CGGGCTATCGGCGACTGGATCAGCTTCTACAACAACCGCCGCCCTCATCAGGCGCTTGCCATGCGCACGCCGGCCGAGGCATTCAGATTAGCAGCTTAACCTGAGCAGATTCCGCTGGGTCGATACATTCGTGCTTCAGGCTGCCCAACGGCTCATGAACGCCATGGATGATGTTTCAGACCAGTTGAGGGGCTACAGGCTGGGCATGAAGGGCGAGCTGCGTCTTGCCATCACCGAAAGCACACTTTCCGATCACAAGAACCGCGTTTCGGAACATATCGCGCGCTTCAAAGCCCGCGCGCCAGATGTGCGGATCGAGTTGATCGTCCTGCCTCCCTCGGGTGTGCGTGCATCAATTCGCGACGGCAGGGCACATGTCGGTTTTTTACCTGCGCACTCCCGTGCTGACGATCTGGATTATCACGAGCTGCACAGAGAACGGATGTCGCTTTATTGCAGTCAGGGCCATCCGCTATTCGGGCGCATCTGTAACATGGAAGATATCTGTGCCGCCGAGATTGCATCGCCAGACTATCTGTTGAGCGACAGGCTCGGCGTTCATGGTGATAAGTTACGGATCGTCAGTCGGACAAACTCGATTGAAGGTATCGGCATCCTTGTCATGACGGGGAGCTATCTGGGGTTTCTGCCAGATCACCTCGCACTGCATTGGGTTCAGCAAGGCCAGCTGCAAGAATTGATGCCTGAGGTGTTCAGCTACCATATTCGCTTTTGTGCAATTGCACGTTCTGATCGCAAGGACAGCAGATTGATCCGGTCCTTTCTGCGCGAACTTTCCGGGCCCGGGCCTGAACTTCCCGATGGGTGATACGGCCGCATTGGCCGACGAGATATCCCTGTCTTCCCGGGCACTGGCATCCAGAAGAACCTCGCCGAAAAGGCCAGGAGGCTGGGCACTCTGGTCGTGAAGCTCAACGAGGAGGCGTGAGCTTCTTTTTCTCCATCGCGGGGAGATGGTTTCTTCGCTCTGGCGTCATAACCAGAACATGACGGTATGCGCACGCAGCTTCCCGTGTCGCAGAGGTGCCAGCGGAGCCGGACAGGGGCAGATATCATCCGGCTTTGCGCCATCGAACGTGATATCCGACAGCCGAAGACCGACGTCGATCTTCATATCATTCCGCGTATGTCGGCCGGAAAGCTGAGCCGCAAGGCGGTTCGGTACGCTCATGTCGAAAGCAGAGGCGCTGCCCGCGACCCGCCGTTGCGACCTGACAGACCCTACCGATGTTCCCAGCAGGGTGCGCTGCGCGTTGTCGGGCCAACGGGGCGGCGCATGGACACATGGCAGCTACGGGGCCAGTCTTTTCTGGGGCAGAAGCAATTCACCAGCAGGGGGTTGGTTCGCCGAATACAAGTCCTCGCCCCCAAACCGCAGGCCGCGCGACGAGATTGCGGCCTGTTTTCGGGGATGGCCCCTTGATCTGCCGCCGGTGTCAGCCGATCAGAATCGCCCTGAAATCGTTGACATTTGTCAGTGTCGGCCCGGTCACCACCTGCCCGCCGATGCTTGCAAAGAAGTTGTGGGCATCATTGGCGGCCAACGCGTCGGCAGGGGCGACCCCGGCCGCCTTTGCTCTGGCCAGCGTATCAGGGCCGATCACCGCGCCCGCGACTTCGGCGGCGCCGTCAATGCCGTCGGTATCGCAGGCAATGGCATGGATACCTGCCGCGCCCTGCAAGGCAATGGCGAGGGCAAGGCAATATTCCGCATTTGGCCCGCCGACGCCCTTGCCGCGACGGGTGACTGTCAACTCGCCGCCGGAGATCAGCAAAAGCGGCGCATCGCCTGGCTTGCGCGCGGCCTGCAGGCGCAGGGCCTCGGCTGCATGGGTGTTTGCGACCTCGCGGGCCTCGCCCTCCAGATCATTGCCAAGGCTGATGACCTTCAGCCCCGCCGCTTCGGCCAGCGCGCTGGCAGCCGCCAGTGATTGCGAAGGCGCGGCGTAAATCAGGTTCTGAACCTTTGAAAGGCGCGGATCTTCGGGGGCCAGCACGCCGCTTTGCGACAGCGCCGCTTGTGCAGATGCGGGCAGCGGGATCTGCCATTCCGCCGCGATCTGCGCAGCATCCGCCGCCGTTGCCGCCTCGGCCACCGTGGGGCCAGAGCCGATCAGCCCCGGTGCATCGCCGGGCACATCGGAAATCAGCAAGGTGAGCATCCGGGCAGGATAGACGGCGGCGGCAAGCTGCCCGCCCTTCACCCGGCTGAGATGCTTGCGCAGGATGTTCATTTGCCCGATGGGCGCACCCGAGGACAGCAGTGCCTGATTGACCGCCTGCTTTTCCTCAAGGGTCATCCCGCCCGCAGGCGCACAGAGCAGGGCCGAAGCCCCGCCCGAGATCAGCGCGAGCACGAAGTCATCTGCATCCAGCCCCGCGACCAGATCAAGCATCCGCGCGGTGGCGGCCACCCCGGCGGCATCGGGCACCGGATGCGCGGCTTCCACGATCTCGATGCCGCGACAGGGGCGGGCATAGCCGTAGCGGGTAATGACAAGCCCCTCGCAGGGACCCCAGGCCGCCTCTGCCGCCTCGGCCATGCGGGCGCTGGCCTTGCCCGCTCCGATCACCACGACTCGCCCCGCAGGCTTTGGTGGCAGATGTGCGGCAAGCGAACGGATCGGGTCTGCAACCTCCACCGCGCGGTCAAAAAGCTGGCGCAGCAGCAGGTGCTCGGGGCAATCGGCGGTCATTTCGAGCTCTCTCCGGGGGGTGGTGGAAAGGTGGCGCGGCAGGCTCACCGTCTGGCGCCGGGCAAATCGGGCTTGCGCGGGGCAGGACAGAGCCGATTCCTAGTGCATCATACGCCACCGGTCCAGTGCGCTGCGGCACAGGCCGGTAACCGATGCGGGTTTTCCCCTCCGGCAAAGTGCGCGCCCTGCGCGGCCCCGAAGATCCTGATTGTCGTCCTGATCGGTTTCGCCCTGATCCCGATCCTTCTGCCACCCGCATTTCTTCTCCATGCTGCATCTTGCCGCGCGAGGCTCTGATCGCCGAGGCTGGCGGCAGACATCATGACGCGGTGATCGCGGCGGTGACTTGCCTGTCGGTCAAGGCGCCGGGTGATCTGGTCAGCGCCGAACAGTTCGATAGCACACGCGGCGTCGGGGCTCTTGTCGAACCCCGGCGCCGTCTTTATTTGCCGTAAAGCTGATCCGGCAGCCACAGCGCCAGTTGCGGGAAGATCACCAGCAGGATCACAGCCAGACCGAAGAGCAGGAAGAACGGCACCGAAGCCCGCGCGACCCTTCCCAGCGGCCAGTTGGTCAGCCCTTGAAGAACGAAAAGGTTGATCCCTACCGGCGGTGTCAGCAGGCCGATCTCGACCATCAGCACCAGGAAAACGCCGAACCAGACCGGGTCGTATCCGGCTGCCGTCACCAGCGGCAAGGTCATCGGCAGCGTCATCACGATGATCGCCACCCCGTCAACGAAGACCCCCAGAAGCAGGTAGAACAGCGCCAGCAGCGCGATCAGCGCGAGCGGATCAAGGTTCATCGCACCGATTGCCGCACCCAGTTCCTGCGGCAGATGCAGATAACCGAGCGTGGTCGACAACAGCGAGGCCGAGACCAGGATGATGCAGACCATCGTGCTGGTGCGCACGGTACCCATCAGGCTGGCCCGGATCAGCCCCCAGTTCAGTTCGCCAAGCAGGATCAGCAGACCGAAGGCTGCGAAGACCCCTACTGCCGCCGCCTCGGACGGTGTCGCGATACCCGAATAAATCGCGCCCAGCACAATCCCCATCAGGGCCACCACGGGCAGCAGATCCAGGGCCCCCCGCAGATAGTCGCGCAGTCCGAAATCCTGATGGCCGGCCGGGGCAATGCCGGGGCGGATCAATGCCATCAGCATGATGAAGCCGGAATAAAGCCCCGACACCATCAGCCCCGGCAAAACCCCTGCCGCAAAGAGCCGGCTGACCGAGACTTCGGCGAGGATGCCGTAAATGATCATCGCGATGGACGGGGGCAGCAAGAGCCCCAGGCTGCCCGCCCCGGCAAGCGAGCCCACCGCGATGTTCTGGTTGTAGCCGCGATTGAGCAGTTCGGAGGACGTGATCTTGCCCACCGTCGCCGTGGTCGCGGCAGAGGAGCCGCTGACAGCGGCAAAAAGCGTGCAGCCCAGGACGTTGGTGTGCAGCAGGCGCCCCGGAATCCGGTCCACGAAGGGGGTGAGCCCCCGGAACAGCCGGGCCGAAACCGACGACCGGAAGATCAGTTCGGCGACCCAGATGAACAGCGGAACAGCAGCCATTTCCCAGGTGGAGGCGCTGCGGTAGGTGATCGTGCCGGCAATTGTGAAAACGCGGTCAAGCGGCATCCCGACCAGGAAATGCAGCCCGGCGACCGAGACGAGAAGCAAGCCGACAAAAATCCAGACCCCGCTGCCGAGGGTCACGACAAGCATCGCGATCAGCGCCAGGCCGGAAACGAGCGGGTCCATGTATTCCCTTTCTGCCTGTGCCTACAGGTCGTTCTGGAGCGGGTCTTCGTCTCCCGGTGCCACCGGCCCCGGCAGGTCGAAGATCTGGCGCAGCGTCCAGGCGAAAACCTGGAGGCCGAAGATCATGAGCCCCGCGGCGCAGACCGCCTCGGGAATCCAGAGCGGGATTTCGGCAATCGAGCTTGATGTGCGGCCGCGCTCGAAGCTGCGCAGTGCCGATCGTGCGATCACCCAGGCGATCTGCGATGTTACCGCCAGTGTGGTGATCCCGCAGAAGGTTTCGACCATGCGGCGCGCCCGGCCCCGCAGACGGTCGACCAGCAGGCCGACCCGCACCAGCGCCGAATGCTCGAAAGCGTAGCCCAGCGACAGGAATGTCGCCCCGGCAATGCCGTAGCCGACCATCTCGTCCAGGATGAAGGTTGATCGGTCCAGCAGGCGCAGCACGATCTCCAGCAGGATATGCAGTGTCATCCCCACCACCAGCAGAGCGGCCAGAACCGCAGCGGCTTGTGACAGGGCAAAGACCCCGCGCTGAAAAAGCATCGCCGGCCGGAGCCAGCCGGCGATGTCTCGGGTGTCAGCGGCGCTCGTCATTGCGCGCGTTTCGCGTCGAAGGCGCTCAGGATGGCGTCGGCATCGGCGCCCATCTTGCCCTTCCATTCCTCAAGCGCGGGTTTCGCGGCCTCGGTCAGCGCGGCGATATAGGCCGGATCAACGCCGGTCACTACGGTCATGCCATGGCCCTGCATTTCGGAATAATTCTGCGCGACACGGTCCTCAAGCAGGTTCCAGCCAAAATCCTCGGCGGCTTTCGCGGCTTCGGCCACCCAGGCTTTCTGCTCGTCGCTCAGCGCCTCATAGGCGTCGCGGTTCATATGCACGAATTGTAGTGGCATCGCATAGTTCACCTCGGTGAAATGCGATTGCTGTTCCCAAAGCTGCGAGGCCGAACCGCCATCGGCGGAGGTCAGCACGGCATCAATCGCGCCCGTCGAAAGCTGCGGCACGGTGTCTGCCCAGCTCAGCTGAACCGGGGTGGCGGGGGTGTTGCCGAAGGTGATTGTGCCATTGGCATCATAGGTGCGCAGCTTGACGCCCGACAACGCCTCAAGCGAGTCGAGCGGCTTCTTGCCCCAAAGCCCGCTCGGCGGCCAGGGAGTCGCAAACAGCAGCACCTGATTGTCGTCGGCCAGTACCGCCTCGTAGTAGGGCCTGGCGATCTCGTAAAGCATGCGCTCTTCGGCGGGGGTGGCGACAAGGAAGGGGATCGAGGACAGGATGAACACCGGGTTAATCCCTGACCACGGCGTTGCAAACGACGATGCGATGTCCAGCGCGCCGTCACCGACCGCGTCGTACTGGTCAAGCGACTTGTAGCCAAGCGCGGCACCGTGATGGGCCGTCACCACGATGTCACCGCCGGAGACTTCCTTGAGCGTCGCGATGAACGTGTCGGCCGAACGCGCATGGACCGAGTTCGGCGGATATTCATTCGCCAGATCCCAGGTGACGGTTTGCGCCCAGACGGGCAGCGCAGAGGTGAGAAAGGCCCCGAGCAGAAGCGATTTCGTCAGCGTTTTCATGATGTCTTTTCCCTGTTGCTGTTCTTTGTCTTTGCGTGGAAGCGGGGCAGCACGGGCCGCCCCGCCGGTATCATCCGCGGCGTTGCGCGGGATAGTTTCTGTCAAGGAAGGCCGCAGTGTACTTGCCCGAAAGGGCATCTTCGGCCACGGCCCCGGCGCTGCGTTCGGCAGGGGTGCCGTAACCGCCCGAACCGGGGGTTTCCACGATCACTGCCTGATCGCGGCGCAGCGGCACGGCGGATGGTTTGGCAACCAGCACGGTCTCACCCTCCGGTCCGGTCAGCACGAAGCGTCCGGGGCGGCCTTCCGTCCCGCCGAAGATCCCCCATGGCGCATGGGCGAACCGTTCGCCCGCGCCATTGAAGGTGCAATCGTGGTCCACCGGCGCGATCACCCGGCGCAGGCCCGCGCCGCCGCGATAACGTCCGGCACCGCCTGAATCCTCGACGAAGCCATAGCTGACGACCCGCAGCGGATATTCGGTCTCGATGGCTTCAATGGGCAGGTTCGACGTATTGGTGATATGCACCTGAACGCCATCTTTTCCGTCCCGGTCGCTGCGCCCGCCTGCCCCGCCGCCTAGGGTCTCAAGATAGAGGTACGGCCTGCCATTGCGCGGGTCGATCCCCGAGAAAACTGCGGTGGTATTGGCCCCGTTGGAGGCCCCGACTGCCGCATCGGGAAGGGCGGGCGCCAGCGCGCCGATGATCACATCCACCAGCCGCTGCGAGGTATTGAGCCGTTGCGCCACCGGCGCGGGGGCGATGCAATCGACGATGCTGCCCGGCTCGGTCAGCAGTTCGCAGCAGTCCAGGATACCCTCGTTGTTGGCAATCTCGGGGTCCAGCAGCGTTCGCAGCGCATAGGCGACTGCCGCCTTGGCAGCATTGCGCGTCAGGTTGATATTGCCCTTGACCTGTGGTGCCGAGCCACGCAGGTCGAACACCGCCCGGTCCCCGGTGACCGTGATTTCCAGTCGGATCGGAATGTCGCTGGTGCCGCAGCCATCATCGTCCATCACATCTTCGAAGCGATAGACCCCGTCGGGCAGGCCTGCGATGGCCGCGCGCATCCGAGCATGCGTCCGCGTCAGAAGCGAGTCCCACACCTGTTCGATCAGCGCCGCGCCATACCGCTCGGCGATCTCGCCCACCCGCCGCAGGCCCAGACGGCAGGCCGCGATCTGCGCGAAATGATCCCCCCGGCGTTCCTGTGGAATCCGCGCATTCAGCAGCAGGAGGTCCAGAATATCCTGTTGCAGTTCTCCGGCGCGGAACAGCCGCACGACAGGAATCCGCAGCCCCTCCTGATAGATTTCGGACATGCCGCCCGCCATTGATCCCGGCACCATGCCACCGATGTCAGCATGGTGGGCGATGTTGCACACAAAGCCCAGAAGCCGCCCGTCGACGAAGATCGGCGCCGCATAGTTGATGTCAGGCAGGTGGGTGCCACCCGCGACATGCGGGTCGTTTGCCACGAAGATATCGCCTTCGCGGATGTCCTCCGGGGCGTAGCGCGTGAGCACTGCCTGCATCAGCCCGGTCATCGAGGCCAGATGGATCGGCAGCGACATTTCCGCCTGTACGATCAGCCGTCCGGCGCGGTCACAGATCGCGGTGGAATGATCGTGACGTTCCTTGATGTTGGTGGAATAGGCGCTTTTCATCAGCGCGATGAAGGTCTCGTCCACGACTGAACGGAAGGCCGAGGCGACGATTTCGACAGTGATCGCATCGGGGCCATCGCTTGCAGTTGCGGTGGCGGCGGTCAGGGTATCATGGAGGGTCAAAGCTCGGTCTCCCCGCGGGTGATCAGGATGTTACGGGCGCCGTCGACGCGGGCGAGGTCGCCGGGGAACAGCAGCAGGGTCGAGTCGAACTGGTCGATCACTGCGGGGCCGGTCAGTTCGGTGCCGGGTGCCAGATCATCCCGGTCGTAAACCGGCGTGTCGAGCGCCTGCGACCCGCTGAACCAGACCGGGCGTCGGCTTTTCGGCTGCGGCACACGCGAGGCGGTGGCGCGGCCCGGCGGGCTGCCGATTTCAGGGCGTGCGCCCTGAGGCGTCAGGCGCAGAGCCATCACCTCGACCGGGTCGTCTGCATTGAAGAATCCGTAGGCCCTGGCATGGGCCTCGAAAAACGACTGCCTGAGCGTTTCGAGGTCAGTCAGCGCGCCGACTACCGGGATTTGCAGCTCATAGTTCTGACTGATGTAGCGCATGTCCGCGACCAGAGTAGCGCTCCGCTCGTTCACAGGTATCGCTTCGGCCTCGAACCACTGATCGGCCTCGCGCCGCATCTCTTCGGCCAGAGCCTCCAGCGTTGGCCCCGCGGCAGGTGTCAGCGCGATGCGCTGCGAGCGCACCAGGCTTTCCGACCGGCCCGCGACCAGCAGCCCCTGCGCACAAAGGATGCCGGGTGACAGTGGCACGAGGATCTGCGCGATCCCCAGCGCCCGCGCGCAGGCCTCGGCATGCAGCGGCCCCGCGCCGCCAAAGGGCATCAGCACGAAATCGCGCGGATCGTGCCCCCGTTCGACCGAGATTGCACGGATTGCGCGCACCATATTCGCGGCCATCACGTCAAGGATGCCGCGCGCGGCGGTCTCGACCGTGCAGCCCAACTGTCCGGCGACGCGGCCAACCACCCGGAACGATGCCTCGACATCCAGCGACATGTCGCCACCCAGGAGGCCGCTGGTAGAAAGCCGGCCCAGCACCACATTGGCATCTGTAACCGTCGCCTGATCGCCGCCCCGGCCATAGCAGGCAGGCCCCGGACGGGCGCCTGCGCTGGCGGGGCCGACCTTCATCAGTCCGTCACGGTCGAACCATGCCAGCGAGCCTCCACCCGCGCCGACCGTGTTGATGTCAACCATCGGCATGCGCACCGGAAAATCCGCCACATCGCGGTCGAAGGCGAGACCGATCGAACGGTTCCGGATCAGTGCCACATCCGCGCTGGTGCCGCCGACATCAAAGGTGATGACATTGGCAACGCCCGATTGCATCGCGGTATGGATCGCGCCATTGGCGCCCGCTGCCGGGCCCGACATGGCCGTGCGGATCGGGAATTCTCGCGCCGTCCCGACCGACATCAGCCCGCCGCTCGACTGGTTGACGCCAAGGCTCGATTTCGGCGAGCGCGTCGCCACCTCGGCCTGGAGGGTATGCATGTACTGCGCGAAGGCCGGTTGCAGATAGGCATTGAGCAAGGTGGTCGAAGAGCGTTCATATTCCCGGAATTCGGGCATCACATCCGACGAGGCCGACACCGCCACTCCGGGCAGCGCGGCGACCAGCCGTGCCTTGACCGCCTGTTCATGCGCCGGGTTGAGATAGGCAAAAAGGAAGGCAATTGCGACCGCCTCGACCTGTTCAGCGCGCAGGGACTCAATGACCGCATCCACGCTGGCCATGTCGAGAGGCTCGACCACGGCGCCATCGGCCCCGATCCGCTCATCAACTTCAAACCGCAGATGTCGCGGGGCCAGCGGCGGCGGGAAATCTGCCTTCAGATCATACATCTTCGGGCGGATCTGGCGGCCGATTTCGACGAGGTCGCGGAAATTGCGCGTTGTTACCATCGCCACCTTGGCACCAGTGCGCTGGATCAGCGCATTCGTGGCAACGGTGGTGCCGTGCCCGATGGCGCGTACATCGCCCAGATCAAAGCCTGCCTTCTCGGCCAGCGCGTCGAGCCCGGCGATGATTGCCTCGGCGGGGTTCGCGGGCGTGCTGGAGACCTTGTTCAGGGCGATACGCCCGCTGGCGCTTTCGATGGCGCAAAGATCGGTGAACGTGCCCCCGACATCGACGCCTATCGTCCAGGTTTCGGCCATGTCATGAATCCTCTCTGTATTCCATAAAAATACACAATGTATAATGTGCGTCTGTCAACAGTTTCTTGTCAGGATCATTCCGAGTTGGAAAACAGGTATGCGCGGCTGTATACCGCGCGTGGCATCCATGCAGCGGAGGCGGTAAGATGGTGAAAAAACCGGCGGCGGCGAAACCGGCCGCAGAGCGCGGGGCCGAACATGTCTACCGCATGCTGCGCCAGGCGATTCTGCGCATGGAACTGCGGCCTGGCTCCGATCTGGACGAGGTGGAGATCTCTGCGCGCTATGAGGTGTCACGCACGCCCGTGCGAGAAGCGCTGATCCGGCTGACGGCCGAGGGTCTGGTACAGGCGGTGCGCGGTCGCGGGTCGCGCGTGGCCGCGATGAACCTGTTCGATTTGCGTGATTTCTTCGAATCGCTCGATCTCTTGCAGCGTGCGCAGACCACGCTGGCCGCCGTTCGCCGGACCGAAGCGCAGATGCAGGCGATCGAGGCGGCGGCGCTGGGCTTCGAACAGGCCGCGCCACGCCGCGATGTCGATGCGCTGAACGAGATGAATTTTCGGTTTCATCTGGCGATCAGCGAGGCGGCGCATTCGATGCACCTGCATCACGCTTATGAACGTGCGCTGATCGAGGGGATGCGGGTCGGGCACGTCAGCTTCATCGAACATGATGGCGCCGCGGCGCGGCTGCAAAACCACCTGGATCTGACGATCGCCGATCACCGTGAGATGGTCCGGCTGATTTGCGATCAGGATACCACGGGCGCAGAACTGGTTGCCGCGCGCCATGTTGCGCTGTTCCGGGACCGGATCGTGGCAACCGTGCTGACGCCGGATGCCACGCGTCGCCTGCACCCGCCAGCGTAAGGCGTGCCGCAGGAGTTGCACATATATCCGGTCACAGGCTTTCGCTTGTTCTATGATCAGAATCTTATAGCGCGGAATTCAGCCTCCAGCTGATCAGATACGCTTGGAGACGCGCCAAGATACTTGTCACCAGATGGCTCGCTTTCAGATCATGCACAGATGAAAATGGTCATCTGGATTGTTTGGCCCCTTGCTGCGGGTTTATTGAAAACGGCGGTGGAGCTCGCGAAACGGGCGCCATATGCGCCCCCGATATCAGAGAAGGTTTTGCGGCCCGGTTGTCGCCGGGCGCCGCAAATCATTGCGCCAATCCACCGCCGAAGCCCGTTGAACCGGAGCCCCTTAGGCCAGCATCGAGTCGAGTGACTTGCCCGCCTCAAGCGCTTCGTTAATCCAGCGGGGTTTGCGGCCCCGGCCTGACCAAGTGAGGTCAGCATTTTCCGGGTGGCGGTATTTTGCAGCCGCAGGCGCGCGTTTGCGGGCGGTTGCCGCTTCGGCAAGAGCTTCGAAAGAATAGCCGAGTTCGCGGGCCAGTTCATCGACCTTTGCGCGGGCTTCGGCCTTTCTTCTATCCTCGAATGAGGCAATTGCCTTTGCAACCGACTTTTCGAGTTGCTTGAGCTCACTAAGTGAAAACGCGTCCAGGTTGATTTCAGTCATAAGGATCCCCTTCCTTTGCCCTATTGGTAAGGCAGGCGGCACTATAGGGCAATTCCACATGCTGAGAAATGCCGTGTAGTGCTTGCGGATCATATAGAATTCCCGGTCGATCCGGATCAAATTGCGTCGCCGCTGATCGGAAATAACCCCGGGCTCTTGTGGAATGGGTTGCGGGTCCGAATTGCCTCAGACCCTGTGACGCTGGGTTTTCTGCGAGGGGCTTGCTGCCAGGATATGTCCTGGCAGCAAGGGGATATCGCCGCTGTCCGGCGGCTTCCGCTTTGGCAGAGGGTCAGGTAGGCAGACCTTCAAAGCACCATTGGCAGGGCCTTGAGAAAGCTGTCATTTTCTTCCGCAAGCGCGACGGTGACGCGTGCCCAGTCAAGAAACGGGCTTTCCTGCCAGCCTTTGATCAGCACGCCCTGATGCCGCAGCGCTTCGGCCAGTTGGGTGCCCGGCAGCCGGGTCCTGAAGAACAGAAAGTTGCCCTGTGACGGGGCGACTTCGATCCCCATAGCGGTCAACGCTGCGGCGATCCGTTTCCGCTCGGCCCGGATATGGGATGTGGTGCGGTCTAGATGCGCGTCATCGGCCAGAGCGGCCAGCGCGGCGACACCGGCCAGCGCGTTGACCGCGAAGGGGTTGCGCGTTTTGCGCAACGCCCGCGCCATCCCGCTGTCCGAGCAGAGGCCGTAGCCCACCCGTGCGCCCGCCAGCCCGTAGGCTTTGGAAAAGGTCCGCAGGCTGATCCAGGCGTGGCCTGCGCGGTCAAGCAAACCGGTTGCCTCAAAGGCCAGATCGCCTTCAAGATACTCGCGATAAGCCTCGTCAAAAACGATCAGCGTCCCCTCGGGCACAGCCGCCAGCAGGCGGGTCAACTCGCCTTGCGAGATGGCCGGACCCGCCGGGTTCGAGGGGGACGAGAAGATCAGGATGCGCACGGGCTGTGCCATCGCCTGGATGAGCCCGTCCACCGGGAACCGCCAATCGGCGGGGAAGGGCACCTTCTCCACCACGGCCCCAAGGCTCAGCGCGCCGAATTCATGCAGGCCAAAACTCGGGCAGATGGTGACCACGCGGTCGCCGGGCCGCAGGGTGGCGCGGTAGATGGCGCCGATGAGATCCTCTGACCCATTGCCAAGGATGATGGTTTCAGCGTCGCGGCCCGTGCGGGCGGCAATTGCCTGGCGCAGGGCGGTGTCACCGGCATCGGGGTAACGGCCGACACCTGCGGCTGCGGCGCGGATCTGCTCGATCGCTGCGGGCGACGGGCCGAAGGGGTTTTCGTTGCTGTCCACTTTGGCCAGCGCATCACGGCCATAACGGGCGCGGAACTGATCCAGCGCAAGCCCGGCATTGTAATCGGGCAATGCGGCGATTTCGGTGCGGATCAGCGCTGCCGAGGAAGGGGAGGTCATGGGAAACACCTTGTCAGGGAGTGAAGATCTTGCCGGGGTTCATGATCCCCGACGGGTCGAGCGCCCGCTTGATCTGGCGCATGACATCCAGTGCGGCGCCGTGTTCGGCCTGCATGTAGCCCATCTTGCCAAGGCCCACGCCGTGCTCGCCGGTGGCGGTGCCCCCCAAGGTCAGCGCGATGGAGATGAGCCTGGCATTGATCTGTCGCGCCATGGCAGTTTCCTGCGCATCTTCCGGGTCGAACATCAGCACCAGATGAAAGTTGCCGTCGCCCGCATGGCCGATCAGCGGGGCGATCAGCGCGGTCTTGTCGATTTCCGCGCGGATTTCGGCGATACAGTCAGGCAGGCGCGAGATCGGCACGCAGACATCGGTCGAGATGCCCTTGATCCCCGGTCGCAGCGCCCGCGTCGCGTAAAGGGCATTGTGGCGCAGCCGCCAGATACGGTTGGCGGCCTCATGGTTGTCGGCGGTCTCGACATGCAGCGCGCCGCTGCCTTCGGCCAGCTCGGCGAACAGAGTGGCGTCATGGGCCACTGCGGGCGCCGAGCCGGTGATTTCCACCCACAGGGTCGGCCGTTCCGGCAGGGTGGACCCGGAATACGCGTTGATGGCCTGCATTTGCAGGGTATCGGCAAGTTCGATCCGGGTCAGGCCCAGGCTGGATTGCAGCGCCGCCACCACACAGCTGGTGGCCGCTTCCAGATCCTCGAATGCGCAGAGGAGCGAGCGCGAGGCCTCGGGTCTGCCGAACAGCCGCAATGTCACTTCGGTGATGATACCCAGCGTGCCTTCGGCCCCGACGAACAGATGCGTCAGGTCGTAACCGGATGCTGATTTGCGCGCCCGTCCGCCGGTGCGGATCACCCGCCCGTCGGGCATCACGACGGTCAGCCCCAGCACCAGTTCGCGCATCGAGCCGTAGCGCACCGTGGTCGTGCCCGAGGCCCGGGTGGAGGCCATGCCGCCCAGCGTGGCATGCGCGCCCAGATCGACCGGGAAAAACAGCCCGGTGGCGCGCAGATGCTCGTTCAGGTTCTGGTGGATCACCCCGCATTGCACGACACAGTCCATGTCTTCGGCGTTCACTGCCAGCACCCGGTCCATGCCCGACAGATCAAAGCTTATGCCGCCATGCGGCGCCAGCACCTGCCCCTCTATCGAGGAGCCTGCGCCGAAGGGAATGACCGGCGCGCCATGGTGGTGGCACAGCGTAACCGCTTCGGAAACTTCTTCGGTTGTCTGGAGGAACAGAACCGCATCGGGCAGGGCCTCTGGCAACCAGCTTTCGACAGAGCCGTGCTGGGCCCGGACAGCCTCGGCGCGGCTGAGGCGGCTGCCGAAACGGGCCTCCAGCGCAAGAATCGCAGCCTGCACACCAGCGCATGGGTCGGTTTGGGTCATGATCTTTTCCGGGGTTGGGAAAGCGACGATGGGACGGACCTGCCATCGCGCCACATCTCCGGCCCGGTATCGCACCGGACCGGGGAGAATTGCGTAATATCAGGCCTTGAACCACCAGCGCTCGCCGCAGCGCGCGCCATCCAGTTCCCAGTCATTGGCGATTTCGCCATGACCGATCTTGTCACTGGTAGCATCCAGGAAATCGGCCCAGATCGGAGCCACCAGCCCGGCATCTTCCCAGATCAGGCTCTGGCATTCCCAATAAAGCTCCTTGCGGCGGGTCTCGTCGGCTTCGCTGCGGGCTGCAACCAGCGTCTTGTTGAATGTGTCATTGTCCCAGCTGCTTTCATTGTAGCTGCCGATGCTTTGACGCGAATAGACCAGCGTCAGCATCGCGTCTTCGTTCACGCGGCCCGACCACCGTGTCGCGAACATCGGACGTTTACCCCAGATGTTGGACCAGTAGCCGTCATCCGGCTCCCGCTTGACCTCAATGGTGATCCCGGCGCGGGCGGCCTGTTCGGCGTAAAGCTGCGCCATGTTGGTGGCCCCGGTGAAGGGCAGTTCGGCGACGTGCAGCGGCACGGTCAGCCCGGTGGCCCCGGCCTTTTCCAGCAGCGCCCTGGCCTGATCCGGGTCATAGGAATGCTGCGGGAGACTGGAGTTGTGATAGGCATAGGCCTTCGACAGCGGCTGGTCATTGGCGATCGAGCCATAGCCCCCCTGAATCTTGGCCAGAACCTCCTCCCGGTCGATGGCAAGCTTCATCGCCAGACGCACATCACGGTCCTTGAACAGCGGATCGGTGACGTTCATGGCAAAGCCGTGGTGCAGCTTGCCCTGGGTCTGGATCAGGTTGATGCCCGGCATGGCCTGAAGAAGCGGCGCGGTGACGGTATCGACAAAGCCCATGGCGTCGATCTGGCCGGTTTGCAAGGCGGTGGTGCGGGCATTGATATCGGCGATGCAATGCAGTTCGATCGCGTCGAAATGGGCGCGGCCCTCTTTCCAGTAGTCCGGGTTCTTGCGCACGACGCTGCGCAGGCCCGGCTCGTAGGTTTCCAGAATATAGCCGCCGGTGCCGATGCCCTTGTCGAACTCGCGGTCTTCGGCTGGCACGATCAGCATGTTGATCATCGACAGAATGGCAGGGAAACCTGCATTCGGACCGTCCAGAGTGACCGTGACCTCCATCGGGGCGGTGACGGCCACATCCTTGACCGCCAGCATCAGTGCCTTCGCGCCCGAGATGGTATCCGGTCCGCGGTGCAGGTTCAGCGACCAGACCACATCCTCGGCGGTCAGTGGCTTGCCGTTGCTGAAGGTGACGCCGGAGCGGATCTTGAAGATCCAGGCCGACATATCGGCATTCGGCCCCCATTCGGTCGCCAGTTCCGGCACCAGCACGCCGCCGGGGCCCATTTCAACCAGGCAGTTCCGCAGCTGATATTGCAGGTGCATCATGAAGCGGTATTCGTTGACCTGCGGGTCCAGCGTGTCGGCCGTGCTGAAATCCGAGATCCCGAGCCGGAACGTGCCGCCGGACCGGGGCGTGTCCTGTGCGAAGGCCGGACGGGCGTGCAGGCCAAGTGTGGCGGCGACGGACATCGCCCCCATGCCGAGCAGAGCGGAGCGACGGGTGGTGTATAGAGCCATCTGGCTTTCTCCCTGTTGACGGCGCCCCTTCTGTGGAGGCGCCGGATCTGTGGATGGTCGGCAGTCTGGTTCGGGGGATTGCTATTATGTATGATCTTAATAGCCTAAGACCTGTATCGCTGGCCCGCAAATCATTACCGCTGTATACTTGTTAAGCCTGCCTAAACAGTCATCCAGGATGGATCTTAAAAATGAGCACAAGCCTTCCGCCGCTGCGCGCCCTGCAGGCGTTCGATGCATATGGCCGGACAGGCACTGTTCATGCAGCCGCCCGCAGCCTTGGCGTCACGCCCGGCGCAATCAGCCAGCAATTGCGGCTGCTTGAAGATCATGCAGGGCTGCCGTTGCTGTTGCGGGAAGGGCGGCGGATCACGATGACTCCGGCCGCGCATATCTATCACGAGATGATTGCGCAGGGTTTTGACCGGCTGGCCCGCGCGCAGGAGTTCATTTCGGCGCAGCGCGTGTCGGAAGACCTGACCGTGAGCGGGCTGCCGACGCTGCTGCAAAAGTGGCTGAATCCGATGATCCATCGTTTTCAGGCGAATGCGCCTGACACGACCTTGCGAATCGTTGCCACGCATCGCGAGACCGAACCGCAGTTGATGGATCTGACCTTCCGCCTGACCTATGGGATGGCCGCTTCGCGCTATCCGCATTCACGGGCGCTGTTCACCGATACCTGCTTTCCCGCCTGCTCGCCCGAGTTTCTGGCCCGCCATCCCGAGGCGAGAACCAACGAGGGGCTGGCCCGTCTGCCGCTGATCGGGATTGACTGGGGCATGGATGAAACGGCGGCCCCGGACTGGGCCAACTGGTTCGCCGCGCAAAACACTCCGGTGGCGGGCCCGATGCGGACGGTCGCGGTGTATTCGTTGTCCAGCCTTGCGCTGGAGGCAGCGGCAGCCGGGCAGGGGGTGGTGCTGGCCCAGGCATCCTTTGCCGGACCGGACCTTGATTCCGGGCGGCTGGTGCGGCTGTCGGATGAGGTTCTGCCGATGCCCGAAGCCTATTTCATCTGCTGGGGACTGACGACCATGACCCACAAGCCTGCGCGTGATTTTCTCAACTGGGTTCTGTCGGAAACCAAGGTGAATCGCGACGCGAGAAGTAAGCACAGCTAAACAATCAACCAGACGTTCTTGGCTGGCCAGCAATTTTTTGTCTGCGCATAATCCCTGAAAACACCGCCAAATAGGGATGTAGCCATGTTTCTCAAAAATGCCTGGTATGTCGCCGCCTGGAGCAGCGAGATCGAAAACAGCCTTCGGCAGATTCTGGTCCTGGGGGAGAAGATCTGCGTCTTCCGTACTGCGCAGGGCGAGGTTATTGCGCTGGAAGATGCCTGCCCGCATCGCAAGCTGCCACTGTCCAAGGGCCGGATCAAGGGCGATACCGTCGAATGTGGCTATCATGGCCTGACTTTCGATTGTGCAGGGCAATGCGTCTGGGCGCCCGGCGGGGGCCGTATTCCTTCGGCGGCCAAGGTGCGCGCCTATCCGGTACATGAAAAATATGGCCTGGTCTGGATCTGGATGGGCAACGCCGCCATCGCCGATGTCGATGACATCATCGACATCCCGAATTTCGACAGCCCCGACTGGGGTATCAATCGTGGTGCGGCGATGGAGTTGCAGTGCAACTATCTGCTGATGACCGACAATCTGCTGGACCCGACCCATGTCGCCTGGGTGCACGAGACCAGCTTTGCCCAGGCTGCTACCAAGGACACGCCGCTGAAGGTCACGCGCACCGATGATGGCGTGATCGTCCACCGCTGGATGATGGATGTGGCCCCGGCACCGTTCTATGCAAAGATTGTGGAGTTTGAAGGCAACTGCGACCGCTTGCAGCATTACGAGGTGCGCTATCCGTGCAGCGCGCTGATCCGCGCGATCTTTACGCCGGCGGGCACCGGCGGACCGGAAGGCACGCTGCACGAGAAGACCTTTGTCATGGACAGCTATAACTTCATGACGCCGACGACCGAGACGGAAACCCGCTATTACTGGTTCCAGCTGCGGAATATCCGGCCCGACGATGCCGAGCTGTCAGCGATGATGAGCGAGGATGTCCGTCACGCCTTTGAGGAGGATCGCGCGGTACTGAACGCGGTGCAGATCGGGCTGCGCGAAAAGACTTCGCCGCATATCGACCTGTCAATTGATGCAGGTCAGCTGCGTTTCCGGCGCCAGCTTGAGGCGATGATTGCCGAAGAGCAGGCCGTCGACGCCAAGATGCAGGCCTGAACCATGGCAGAGACATTCCGGCGGTTCCGGGTGATGCGCAAGCACCCGGAAAGCAGCGTTATCACCTCGTTCCATCTGGTGCCGTCTGACGGCGGTGCGCTTTGGTCCGCGCGGCCGGGGCAATATCTGACCCTGCGCATTCCCGGCCCGGAAGGCCCGGTACTGCGTACCTATTCGCTGTCGAATGCGGTTGATGCTGCGGATTGCCACCGGATTTCGGTCAAGCGCGAGGCGGGGCTGAACGGCAGGCCCGACGGCATCGGGTCGGTCTGGCTGCATGATCATCTGGCTGAGGGCGCCGAGATCGAGGTCGCGGCTCCGCGCGGCGCCTTCTTTCTGGACGAAGACAGCACGCGCCCGGTTCTGTTGCTGGCGGGCGGGGTCGGGCTGACGCCGCTTCTGTCGATGCTGCATCGTCTGGCCCAAAGCAACCGCAAGGTCTGGCTGGTACATGCGGTGGAAAACGGCGGGGTGCAGCCGCTGCGCGCCGAGGTGGCAGCGCTGGCTGCTGCATCTGCCGGGCGGATCACCGTCTGCAATGTGCTGCGAAATCCCGCGCCGGGGGATCACGCGGATGCGACCGGGGTGGTGGATGCGGCACTGCTGCAATCCTTGCTGCCACTGGACGATTATCAGGTCTATCTCTGCGGGCCGGTGCCCTTCATGGTGGCGATGTGGCGGCTGTTGACCGGCCTCGGCATTGCCCCGGAGCGGATCGCCTATGAATTCTTCGGCCGCGGCGGCTCGTTGCCCAAACTGGCCGCCGATCAGGTCGCACCGGCCCCGCCTGCCATTCCACGCATTCCGGTGAATGCCCCGAAATCCCTGGGTAAGCTGGATTTTCTGACTGATCCGGATGTGCGCAAGATCGCGGAACCGGCTGCCCGAAAGGCGCTGCCTGCGGCCCTGACGATGGCTGATGCAGAAACCGGAAACGAGGTGGTCTTTGCCCGGTCGGGCGTGACCGTCGCGTGGAACAGCGGTGTGAACTCGATCCTGGAACTTGCGGAAAGTGCGGGGCTGGACCCGGCCTTCGTTTGCCGCTCGGGTATCTGCAATTCCTGTCGTTGCGGGTTGAAGGACGGGCAGGTGGAGTATTTCAGCGAGCCGCTGGACCTTCCGGGCCCCGGTCAGGCTTTGATCTGCTGCTCCCGCCCCAACGGGCGTGTGGTGCTGGATCTGTAAGTTCCCGGCAGACTGGAAATTAAAAGGCGGCCCCGCAAAGGGCCGCCTTTTTCCTGTCGACAGGGCAGATGATCAACCTGCCGCAGCCCGCCGCTGATCCAGCACCCTGCTCAGCCAGTCCGGGTCCATCTCGGGCACCGATGACAGCAACAGATCAGTATAGGGTTCGTGCTCCGGCGAAAAAATCCTGTCCTTGTCGCCCTGTTCCACCACCCGGCCGTGCTGCATCACCACGACATGATCGGCGATCGCCCGCACCGTCGCGAGATCATGGGTAATGAACAGATAGCTTATGCCGCGCTCACGCTGGATGCGGTCCAGCAGGCGCAGGATACCCTCGGCGACCAGTTGGTCCAGCGCGCTGGTCACTTCATCGCAGATGATCAGCTCCGGCTCGGCGGCCAAAGCGCGGGCGATACAGACACGCTGTTTCTGACCGCCTGAAAGCTCACCCGGCAGCCGGTCTATGAAACGATCCGGGGGCAACTCGATCTCGGTCAGCAACTCGCGGATGCGGGCCTCTTTTTCCCGCCCTTTCAGGCCAAGATAGAACTCCAGCGGACGGCCCAGCACTTCGCGGATGCGGTGGCGCGGATTCAGCGCGGTATCGGCCATCTGGTGAATCATCTGCATCCGCTGCAAAAGCCTGCGTGACCGGGCGCCGATGGTCGTGGGCAGGGTCGCGCCGTCGAATGTCACCTTGCCCGCGCTTGGGGACAGAAGCCCCATCACCACCCGCGCCGTGGTGGATTTGCCGGAGCCGCTTTCGCCCACCACAGCCACGGTTCGCCCGCGCGGCACGGTCAGTGATACGTTTTCCAGCACCTTATGCGTGCCATAGGAGGCATCCACCCCGTCGATCTTCAGCAACGGCGGGCTTGCAGGAGCGGGATCGCGCGGTGCGGGCTGAAATTCCCGCACAGCCCAGAGGGAACGGGTATAAGCCTCGCGCGGGTTGGCCAGCATCTCGCGCACCGGGGCGTCTTCGACCTCTTCACCCTTCAGCAGCACTTTCACCCGGTCGGCCATCTGCGCGACCACGGCAAGATCATGCGTGATATAGATTGCCGCAGCGCCGTGGTTGCGCACGATATCGCGGATCGCGGCCAGCACCTCGATCTGCGTTGTGACATCCAGCGCGGTCGTGGGTTCGTCAAAGATGATGAGGTCAGGCTTGCAGGCCATGGCCATCGCCGTCATGGCGCGTTGCAACTGCCCGCCGGATACCTGATGCGGAAAGCGGAACCCGATCTGATCCGGGTCCGGCAGCCGCATCTCGCCATAAAGCCGCACGGCTTCGGCCTCGGCCTGCGCGCGGGGCATCACGCCATGGCACACGGGCGCTTCGCAATGCTGCCGGATCAGACGCCAGGCCGGGTTGAAGGCTGCGGCAGAGGATTGGGCGACATAGGCGATACGCCGTCCGCGCAGGTCGCGCAGCGTTTGCGCGCTGGCCCCAACCAGTTCCTGCCCGTCAAAGCGGATCGATCCACCTGCGATCCGGCATCCGGGGCGGACATGCCCCATGGCGGTCAGGCCGAGGGTCGATTTGCCCGCGCCGCTTTCACCGATCAGGCCCAGGACTTCGCCCCGCGCCAGATCCAGGCTGACACCCTTGACGATCTTGTGCCAGTCGTCCCCGGAACGGCCTTCGATCCACAGATCGCGAATTTCCAGAAGTTTGGTCATGGCTCAGTCCTTCAAGCCGCTGGACAGGTGCAACACCCAGTCCACCACCAGATTGACCGCAACGGTCAGGATGGCGATTGCCGTGGCCGGAAGCAGAGGGGCCAGACCAAAGGTGGCGGTTTGCCAGGTTGCGAAATTGGCAAAGGAAATCAGCCGCGCGCTTTCCCGCACCATGGAACCCCAGTCCGCTGTCGGTGGCTGGAGGCCAAGCCCCAGAAAGCTGAGCGCTGAGATGAACAGGAAGACGAAGCAGAACCGCAGCCCGAATTCGGCGATCAACGGGGCCGAGGCATTGGGCAGGATCTCGCGGCGGATGATCCAGCCCAGCCCCTCACCGCGCATCCGGGCAACCTCGATGTAATCCATGGTCAGGATGCCCTGCGCCACGGCACGCGACAGACGGAAGACCCGCGTGCTGTCCAGCACCGCGATGACAAGGACCAGTGCCGCCGCCGAGGCGCCGGTAATTGTCAGGATCAGCAACGCGAAGATCAGCGATGGAATCGCCATCAGCACGTCGATCAGCCGCGACAACACGGTGTCGACCCAGCCGCCGACCGTCGCGGCCAGCAGGCCAAGTGCCGTCCCGATCAGAAACGCAAGGCAGGTGGTGATCAGTGCAATGCCCACCGTATTGCGCGCGCCATAGATCAACCGTGACATCACATCGCGGCCCAGTGCGTCCGTTCCCAGATAGAAGGGGGCGACCCAGGGCTGATAGGCGGCGCCGGCCACTTCGGATTCGCCGTAGGGGGCGATCAGCGGCGCAAAAAGCGCAAGGATGGCATAGATCCCGATCAGCGCCAGCCCGATCCGGGCCGACAGCGGTGCGCTGCGGAGGTGGAAAAGCCAGTGGGTCACAACGTCACCTCGGGTGCAGCAGGCGGGGGTTCGACAGGATGCCGATTACATCCGCCACAAGGTTCAGCAGGATGTAGGTTGCGGCAAAGATCAGGCAGGCGGCCTGCACCACGGGCATGTCGCGTTTGGCTACGCTGTCGACCAGCAATTGCCCGAGGCCCGGATAGACAAAAACCACTTCGACCAGCACCACGCCGACGATCAGATAGGCGAGGTTCAGTGCCACAACAGTCACGATGGGGGCCACCGCATTGGGCAGCGCATGAATGGCGATGATGCGCCAGCGCTTCATCCCCTTCAGTTCGGCCATCTCGATATAGGGCAGGGCCAGCAGGTTCACGATTGCCGCCCGTGTCATCCGCATCATATGCGCAGTCACGATCAGCACCATGGTCAGCGCGGGCAGGAAGCTGACGGTAAGCCGTTCGGCCAGCCCCATTGTGGGGGTGACCCCGGCGAGGCTGGGGAACCAGCCCAGTTGCACCGCGAAGATCAGGATCAGGATATAGGCGACAAAGAATTCCGGGAAGGAAATCACCGCCAGAGTGGAACTGGAGATCCAGCGGTCCAGCAGCGATCCGCGATAAAGCGCGGCGATCAGCCCGAGCAGGATCGACACGGGCACCGCGATCACGGCTGCATAGGCGGCCAGGAAGAAGGTGTTGAAAGCGCGGTCGCCGATCAGGTCGGTGATCGGGCGCCTCGTGGCGAGTGACTGGCCAAAATCGCCTTGCACAGCGTTGCCCAGCCAGGCGACATAACGCCAGAGCGGCGGATCGTTCAGCCCGAATTGCGCGTTGAAGGCGGCGATGGTTTCCGGCGTGGCCGACTGGCCCAGAATTTCGGTCGCGATGCTGCCGGGCAGCAGTTCGACCGCCCAGAAGATGACGGCCGAAACCACGATGAGCGTGAGCGCCCCGATGGCAAGTCTTCTGAGGACAAGTTTCGGGATCGGTGATAGCTTGGATGCCATTTGTATAGACTTTGACCCTGTTATGGATATTCATAATGACGAAGAATATACTCCAGTCCAGAAAAATCGGCAGGATTTGCGAGATAGAGGTTGAAATGCTTCGGCTTCTGCCTGCCAACCGGGCAGACTGTGCGTGCCGTCAGCGGATGAAGTGGTGAAATGACGTATCGAGACATCAAGGCGGATATTCTGGAGCGGATCCTGAACGGGACATGGCCGCCGGGCAGTGCCGTGCCAAACGAGCAGGAGCTGGCGGTGGAATATGGCGCCGCCCGTGCGACCGTGAACCGCGCCATGCGCGAGTTGGTCGATGAGGGTTTCGTTGAAAGGAAGCGCAAGGCAGGCACCCGCGTCCGTCTGAGCCCGGTGCGTCAGGTGCGCTTCGAGATCCCGATGATCCGCAAGGAGATCGAGGAGCAGGGGGCGACCTATCGCTATGCGCTGATCCGGTCCGAGGTGATGCTGGCGCCCGACTGGCTGCGTGCGAGGCTGAACCTGAAACAGGGGACCGAGGTGCTGCATCTGGTTTGCATGCATTTCGCGGATGGCAGGCCCTTTCAGCTGGAGGATCGCTGGATCAACCTTGCCGCCACCCCGCAGGGCCGCGATTTCGACTTCTCGACGGTCGGCCCTAATGAATGGCTGGTGCAGCAGGTGCCGTTCTCAGATGTGGAGATCAGCTTTTCTGCGACGACTGCCGATCCCGAGCAGGCCATGCTGCTCAACTGCCGCGCGGGCGATGCCCTGTTTCGGGTGGAGCGGCAGACCACATGGCAGGACCAGGTGGTCACTTATGTCAGCCTGATCTATCGCCGCGACCATCGGATGACGACCCGCTATTGAAGCGGGTTGCCGAACCTTGCGGGAGTCAACCTGGCATGGGGTGGCTTGCGATCGGCCTTATGTCTGTTCAAAAAGTTACATCACACAGGTATAATTGATCGGGCGATCTGCCCGCAGAACTCGCCCCAAGGGCTGATCTGAACTGCGCTCCCGCAGCTTACCCGAGTGATTGCCTTCGGATACCTCTGTCAGTCGCCAGCGCCCGTGCAGAGGGGAAGATTGAGGACGGGTAACTGGTTCGACGACTTCAACTCTCGCAAGGACAGGTTTGAACGAATGCTCGTGACGCCGGGCAGGCGCCTCAGGACCGTTTCGACGAAGCGGCTGTAATCATCAAGGTCTCTGGCCACGACGACCAGCAGATAGTCGGACTCGCCGGTCGTGTTGTGGCAGGACAGGACATTCGGGCTGTTCTGAACCGCAAGATTGAACTCTCGGGTCACCTTCTCGTCGTGCTGCGCGCAGCCAAGCTGGACGAAGGCCATGACGCCGAGCCCGAGCGCACGGCGATTGAGGACCGCCTGATACCCTTCAATGATACCGCTGTCTTCCAGCCGTTTCAGGCGGCGCCAGCAGGGCGTCTCGCTCAGGGAAAGCTGCGCTGCCAGCCGGGTGTTGGAAAGACGCCCGTCCCGCTGGAGCCGGTTGAGGATTTCGGCATCTATCCTGTCAATCTGATGCATTCTGGAAGACTCCTCCTCATATGATGCCAGTCGGGGCAGAATACGTCTGAAAGTGACGCATATATAGGGATTTTGGCAAAAGCCTTTCCCGGATCAGGGTGTAGTGTCCGGAGGCGGTCACGCCAAATCCGTCTGAGCGAGGAATCCTGATGAAAGCCGTGATATACGAAGCCTTCAACCAGCGGCCGAAGCTGGTTAGCCTGCCCGAGCCTGCGCCGGAGCGGCACGGGGTAGTGCTGAAGGTCGAAGCGACCGGGGTCTGCCGCAGCGACTGGCATGGCTGGGTGGGGCACGATGCCGATATCGTGTTGCCGCATGTACCGGGGCACGAACTGGCGGGGGTCATCGTCGCATCGGGCAAGGATGTGACCAGATGGAAAGCTGGGGACCGCGTCACTGTCCCCTTCGTCGGGGGCTGTGGTCATTGCCCCGAATGCCATGCCGGACACCAGCAGGTCTGTCACAACCAGTTTCAGCCGGGCTTTACCCATTGGGGATCGTTCGCCGAGTTCGTCTCGATCCATAATGCCGACCTGAATCTGGTGGCCCTGCCTGACGCCGTTGAATTCGCCACGGCGGCCAGCCTCGGATGCCGTTTCGTGACGTCGTTCCGCGCGGTTGTCGATCAGGGCAAGGTCGCGGCGGGCCAATGGGTCGCCGTGCATGGCTGCGGCGGTGTCGGCCTTTCTGCCATCATGATCGCCAGCGCGCTTGGTGCCAATGTCGTCGCGATCGACATTGCGGAAGACAAGCTGGAACTGGCCCGCGCCCTGGGTGCGGCCGCCACGGTCAACGCCAGGTCAACGGCCAATGTGGTTGAAGCTGTGATGGAGATCACCGGCGGCGGCGCACATGTCTCGCTGGATGCGCTTGGAAATCCGCAGACCTGCTTCAATTCGATCCTGAACCTGCGCCGCCGTGGCAAGCATGTTCAGGTCGGGCTCATGCTGGGTGACCACAGCACGCCCGTCGTGCCGATGAGCCGGATCGTGGCACATGAGCTTGAAATCCTTGGCAGCCACGGAATGCAGGCGCATCGCTATGACGTGATGATGCCGATGATCCTGTCCGGCAAGCTGAAACCCGAACTGCTGGTCGGCAAGACGATCAGTCTGGAGGAATCGATTGATGCCCTGATCTCGATGGACAGGTTTCAGGGCATCGGCACGACGGTCATCACCAGGTTCTAGGCAATCATGCAGGTCAGAGTGCCCGCCGCGACAGCGGGATTCCTCTTGATCCGGCAGGGTTGCGTTCAAGCTGGTAATCCGGCCTTCCGGCCCGGCTACCCCGTGTAGCCGCGCCCTTTCAACATTCTGCCATCAACCTTGCGGTTCAGGGTGTAGTATGCTGGGTGTAGTCAATCTTGCCGGAGCATCCCCGCAATTGCCCGAACTGACCGCCTATCCCCCCAGACGCTCGCGTGTGCACGAGGCCAGCGGGCCGCTTGCCGCGAGTTTTGCGCTCTGGACAGCGGCTCAGGTCGGCGCGGACCTGCTCTGGATTCGGGAAGGCTGGCGGTCTGAACAGCTTAATCCGTTGGGGTTCGAAGGGTTCGATCCCTCACGGCTTATCCTGATACAGACGAAGGACCAGACCGCTACACTCGCCGTGGCGGAAGAGGCATTGCGCGATGGTGCGGTGCCTCTGGTTGTTCTGGAACTTACCGCCAGAATTGACCTGACTGCCGGGCGGCGGTTGCAACTGGCGGCCAGGGCCGGAGGAACGACCGGGCTGTGCCTGATCGCAGAGGGCATGGGTTTGAACGCAGCGGAAACGCGATGGCATTGCAGGCCGGTGTTCGATCCGCAGGACTCGACTCGTCAGCAGTGGAGTCTTATTAAGAACAAATCAGGAACAATTGGGGCCTTGCATGTTCGATGGGACTCAAAGGCGCATCGTGTCACTGTGGTTTCCCCGGCTCGCGAGTGACCGGGCTCTGCGCATGCATGCGCAGAATGGGCCCTTCGTTCTGACGCTGCGGCAGGGCAGTGCCAACCGGGTCCATTGCCTGAACGAGGCGGCCGAGGCCCGCGGGCTCTATCGCGGGATGCCGTTTTCCGATGCGCGGGCTTATTGCCCGGACCTGTCCAGCCTGCAGGCAGACCCGCAGGCGGACCGGCGCTTTCTGGGCTTGTTGCGCCGTTGGGCGACACGCTGGTGCCCTTGGGTCGGGATCGAAACGCCGGATGGGCTGGTTCTGGATATCACCGGATCGTCGCATATCTTTGGCGGTGAAGAGGTGATGATTGCCGCGCTGCGCGCACGGCTTTGCCGTGCCGGTTTATCGGTGCAGATCGGCACCGGCGATACGCGCGGGGCGGCCTGGGCGCGGGCGCATCATGGTGAGGATGCCGCGCTTGAGGATTTGCCTGTCGCGGCCCTGCGGCTTGATCCTGAAACGGTAACCAGCTTGCAGCGAATGGGCCTGCGCAGCATCGGTCAGTTGGCCGACAGCCCGCGCGCGCCTCTGGCCCGCCGTTTCGGAGCGGAACTGTTGCTGCGGCTCGATCAGGCGCTTGGGCGGCAGGCGGAGCAGATCGGGCCAGAGGTCGATCCGCCCCATTACGCCGTGCGCATGACCTTGCCCGAACCCATCGGGCTGGTCAGCGATGTCATGGCCGGGACGGCGCGTCTGCTGGAGCGTTTGTGCGCCAAGCTGAAAGACCATCAGGCGGGGGCAAGGATTCTGTGTCTGTCCCTGCGCCGCGTAGATCGCGCCGCAAGCGATGTCGAGCTGCGGCTGGCACGTCCCATGCGCGATCCGGCAAGGATACTGCCGTTGTTCGAACGGGGCGTCGCCGAGGTGGATGCGGGGTTTGGAATCGACCAGATGCGGCTGGAGGCTGTGCAGGTCGAACCTCTGCCACCTGAGCAGGTGACACATATCGGTCCGCGCGATCCCGGGCGGCTTGACGATCTGATCACCCGGATCGGCACCCGGATCGGGCTGGAGAATGTGCAGCGCTTCCTGCCCGCCGACAGTCACATTCCTGAACGCAGTTTCATCCTTGTCCCTGCAGCCTATTCCCGGCCGGAACGGGGCTGGGTTGCGCCGCGTCCGCGTCCGCTGATCCTGTTTCCGCCCGAACCAGTCGTGGCGACCGGCCACGAACCGCCGGCGCGCTTCCGCTGGCGGGGTATGTCCCTGACAGTCGGCCGCGCGACGGGGCCGGAACGGATTGCCCCGGAATGGTGGCTTCAGGATGATAACTGGCGCCGGGGCCTGCGCGATTACTGGCGGGTCGAAACGCATCAGGGGCGGCGGCTGTGGATGTTTCACACCCCGCAAAATCCGGGCTGGTTCGTGCAGGGGGAATTTGCATGAACTATGCCGAGCTGTGCGTCACCTCGAATTTCACCTTTCTGCGGGGTGCGTCCCATCCCGAGGAACTTGTGACCCGGGCTGCCGAACTGGGCCTTGAGGCCATTGCCATCACGGACCGCAATTCCCTGGCCGGGGTGGTGCGGGCCTATCGCGCGCTGCAGATCCTCGGGAAGGGAACAGGCGAATCTGTGCAGATCCGGTCACAGCATCGCGTCGACAGTTGCTCACGCCAGGAAATTGGCACCCCGGAGGATATTCCCTGTCCGGAGGTGCCACGCCTGCCAAGGCTCATTGTCGGAGCGCGGCTGGTGTTGCGTGACAGCCCTGTTGAATGGATAGCCCTTCCCGTCGATCTTGCCGCTTACCAGCGGTTGGCGCGGCTGCTGACGCTGGGCAAGCGGCGGGCGGAAAAGGGCGAATGTCATCTGGACTGTGCAGATCTGCTGGAAGGCTGCAAAGGCATGATCCTGATTGCCCTGCCGGGCGATCTCGGGGCGGCGGCCTCATATATCCAGAAGGTTCGTAACCGCTTTCCCGGTCATGTCTATCTGGGAGCCGCGCCGCGCTACGATGGATCGGATCAGGCCTGGCTTGCCGCCTGCGCGCGGCTTGCGCAGGGTTGCGCCACGCCCATGGTGGCGGTTGGAGATGTGCTGATGCATCGCGCCGCGCGGCGGCAACTGGCCGATGTGCTGACCTGCATGCGCGAAGGCTGCACGATTGACACAATCGGTACCCGCGCACTTGCCAATGCCGAGCGGCGCCTGAAAGGGGCGCAGGACATGCAGCGGCTGTTTCGCGATCACCCCGCCGCCTTACGCCGAACGCTGGAAATTGCAACGCGTTGCAGCTTCGATCTGTCGGAACTCAGCTATCAGTATCCGGATGAAATTGCGGAGAGCGGCGAAACCCCGATGGCGCGCCTGACCCGGCTGGCCCAAGAAGGACTGAACCGCCGTTATCCCGCTGGTGCAACCGCGAAGGCCGGAGCCTTGCTGGCCAAGGAACTGGCCGTGGTGGCAGAGCTGAACTATCCGGCCTATTTCCTGACCGTGCATGACATCGTGCAATACGCCCGCTCGCAAGGCATCCTGTGTCAGGGGCGCGGGTCGGCGGCCAATTCGATTCTGTGCTATCTGTTGGGCATCACCGATGTTTCGCCGGATATGATCGGCATGGTGTTTGAACGCTTCATCTCTCGTCACCGGGGCGAGCCACCGGATATCGACGTCGATTTCGAGCATGAGCGTCGTGAGGAGGTCATCCAGTGGATTTATGCCAAATATGGCCGTCACCGCGCCGGGCTTTGTGCGACGGTGATCCATTTCCGCTCGCGCGCGGCAATCCGCGAGGTGGGCAAGGTGATGGGCCTCAGTCAGGATGTGACGGCCAGCCTCTCGGGCCAGATCTGGGGATCGTCAAACGAAGGCCCCAAGCCCGAACGTATCCGTGAACTGGGGCTTGACCCGCGTGACCTTCGGCTGTCGCAGACGCTGCGCCTGATCGGCGAGATCATCGGCTTTCCGCGGCATCTGTCCCAGCATGTCGGCGGTTTCGTGATCACGCGGGGCAGGCTGGACGAACTGGTCCCGATCGAGAATGCCGCGATGGAGGATCGCACGCTGATCGAGTGGGACAAGGATGATATCGACACGCTGGGCATCCTCAAGGTCGATGTGCTGGGTCTGGGGATGCTGACCTGCATCCGCAAGGCCTTTGACCTGCTGAAACGTCACGAAAAACGGACCCTGACACTGGACAGCGTACCGCCCGAGGATGCGGCGACCTATAGGATGTTGCAGGTCGCCGATGCCGTGGGTGTGTTTCAGGTGGAAAGCCGGGCACAGATGAATTTCCTGCCCCGGATGAGGCCGGAGCAATTCTATGATCTGGTGATCGAGGTCGCCATCGTGCGTCCGGGGCCTATCCAGGGGGGTATGGTGCAGCCCTATATCCGCCGCCGTCAGGGGCTGGAAGCGCCCGAACCTTTCGGCCCCGCACTGGAGGAGGTCACGCACCGCACTCTGGGCGTGCCCCTGTTTCAGGAACAGGCCTTGCAGATTGCCGTGGTCGGTGCAGGCTACAGCGCCGAAGAGGCAGATCATCTGCGTCGTTCACTGGCCAGCTTTCGCCGCATGGGCACCATTGGCGAACACCGCGACAAGTTCATCGCCGGCATGCTGGCCAATGGGTACGATGCCGAGGTCGCCTCCCGCTGCTTTGGTCAGATTGAGGGCTTCGCCGATTACGGCTTTCCCGAAAGCCACGCTGCGGCCTTTGCGCTGTTGGTTTATGTCTCTGCCTGGCTGAAACGGCACCATCCGGCGATCTTTGCCTGTGCCTTGCTGAACTCTCAGCCCATGGGGTTTTATGCTCCGGCCCAGATCGTGCGTGACGCGCGCGAACATCAGGTCGAGATCCGCCCCATCTGCATCAACCACAGTGATTGGGACAATACACTGGAGCGCCGTGCGGACGGGGCGCTGGCGTTGCGGCTCGGGTTTCGTCAGATCAAGGGGTTTCGGCAGGAAGATGCACTCTGGATCACGACGGCGCGCAAGAACGGGTATCGCGATCCCGAAAGCGTCTGGCTGCGCGCCGGTGTCGCGCCAGCAGCACTTGAGAGGCTGGCAGAGGCGGATGCCTTTTCCGGCATGGGGCTGACCCGACGCGCCGCGCTTTGGCAGGTCCGCGCGATCCGGGCACCCTCACAACTGCCGCTGTTCAACGATCCGCTTGACGGCGAGGCGATCCGCGAACCCGCTGTCATGCTGCCGCAGATGCATCTGGGCGAGGAAGTGGTCGAGGATTATGTCTCAACACGGCTGACGTTGCGCGCGCATCCTATGGAATTGCTGCGCCCGGTGATGCCCGGCCTGCTGCGTCACGATGCGCTTCTTGCTGCGCCGTTGCAGCGTACCACGGTCTGCGGACTGGTCATCACGCGTCAGCGGCCAGGCACTGCCTCGGGCGTGATCTTCCTGACGCTGGAGGATGAAACAGGCGTCTCCAATATCGTGGTCTGGCGCAAGGTCTTTGAGGCCCATCGCCGCGCGGTCATGGGGGGGCGCCTGTTGCGTGTCACCGGCCCGCTGCAACGGGAAGGGATCGTGGTGCATGTGATTGCGCAGCAGATCGAGGATGTCTCTCATTATCTGTCCGGTTTGGGGCACCCGATGGAAGATGCTGTCGGGCAGACCACCCCCAAGACAGACAATGCGCCCCGCACCCATCCCGCCCCGCGCGCCAGACATCCGCGCGAACAGGCCAAAAGATTGTTTCCCAGCCGGGATTTCCATTAAGGGAAAAGCAGGTGCCAGAGTTCAGAGCGCGCCCGCAGACAGGTGCTGGTCCATCGCTCTGTCGCTCTCCGCACATCTGTCAGCACAACAGCTTGCCCATCATCGGCACACCCGGACCGGAAGACTGGCAACAGGCGCGCGTCCGCTGTCTGACCCTGATCCCTCGCGCCCGCCGGTTCCGACAGGAATTTGAAAGCTCTTGACCCAAACGCCTCCTTGGCGGAACATGCATTTTAGAGAGAGTTATATTCAGTAAATACAACCTGTAATGTTTTTCAGGTCATACCTGCGATTTCAACAAACCGGCTAACCGGCCCCCACAGGCAGAGCAGAAAGGTTTCACATGAAGTTCAGCATCAAGATCGGCATATCCGCATTCCTGGCCGCTGGCCTGCTGGCGGGCACCTCCTCTGCCCAGACGGTCACAGACAGCTTCGACGTGACAATCACCATTGCAGAGGAATGCCAGATCACCTCGACCCAGGATCTCGATTTTGGCAGCGTGGGCGTGCTGACGGCCAATACCGATGCCACGGCAACCCTTCAGGTGACCTGCACACCCGGCACGGCCTATGATATCGGCCTCAACGAAGGGCTTGGTTCCGGCGCGACCACCGCCGCCCGGCTGATGACTTCGGGTGCTTCTGCGACGGTCGGCTACGGGATCTATCAGGATGCCTCGCACAGCACGAACTGGGGCGACGCGATCGGCACGGATACGCGGGCGTCGACCGGAACGGGTGCGGCGCAAAGCTTTACCGTCTATGGCCGGGTAGCGCCGCAAAGCACCCCCGCAACCGGCACTTATACCGATACCATCACCGTTTCCGTGACCTACTGAGCCGGAGAGCAAGCATGACTGCCCTGTCCGGCCTGTTGCGCCGCAGCCTTCTGGCGGCCTGCATCGCTTTACTTTCGCCCGGTTTTGTTCTGGCAGAGGGTCTGCGTGTCTCGCCCGTCACGCTGGACGTGACGGCGCCGGGGGCTGCGACGGTGTTGACCCTGCGCAACGAAGGGCGGGCGCCGATCACCGTGCAGACCCGTGTCTTTCGCTGGCAGCAACGCAATGGCCAGGAAAGTCTGATCCCCACGCGGGAGGTTGTGGTGAGCCCGCCCATGACCCGGCTGGCTCCGGGCACGGCGCAGACCATCCGTGTGGTGCGTCCCGGCAAGTCGCCGGTGCAGGGCGAGGAAGCCTACCGCATCATCGTGGACGAAGTGCCTGACCGCAATGCGCCCAACGGCACCGTCGCCTTTGCCACCGAACTGCGCATTCCACTGTTTTTCACCGCTTCCGGTGCGAAAGCGCCATCTGTCCGCTGGTCTTTGCGCGAAACCGCAGGGGGCATCGTTCTTCAGGCGCAGAATACAGGCGACAGGCGGCTGCGCATTGCCGATCTGCGGCTTGGGCGTGACAGTCGGGTCGTGCTGCGTCGCAACGGGCTGCTGGGCTATGTGCTGGGCAATTCGGTGATGCAATGGCACCTCAGCGGCGCAGCGCGGGGCATCAACCGGCTGAGTGCGGCCACCAATACCGGCACTTCCAATGCTGTTGTCGCGCGGCAGTGATGGCCGTTCAGCTGTCCGGGGGGTGTTGCGCCGTATTGTCTGTTCGGTGGCCCTGCTGGCCTTTCCGATTGCAGGGGCAGGCCAGCCTGACAGCCCGGCACCGCGTGAACTCTATCTGGAGGTTTTTGTAAACGGACGGGCGATGAACCTTGTGACCCGGTTCACCGACCACGGCAACGGGCTGCTGGTGGCTGATGCAGATGAGTTGCGCAACAGCGGTATCCTGCCGGATACAGCAGCGCGGCGCGGCGAGGTGCGGCTGGATCAGTTGCCCGGATTGCGCTGGGATCTGGACGAGGCGGCGCAGACGATCTCGTTCGAGGCGACCGACACAGCGCTGGCGCCGCATGTGGTCAGTGCCCGCCCGGCTCCGAGACCGTATGAGGGGGAGGAGGGCGCGGTTGATAGCGGCTTCGGGCTGGTGCTGAACTATGCGCTGGATTTCGAAGCGGTGACAGCTGACGGGTCAGCAACAGATACAACTGCGGCGGGGGCCTTCGAGGCCCGGCTGTTTCTGCCGCTGGGCGCACTGACCTATGGTTTCGCCCTGACCGAGGACGAGGCTGCAGGGCTGCGCCATCGCCGGCTGGAGACCTACTGGCGCAGTGCCTTCCCCGGCGGGGCCGTACAGGTGCAGATCGGTGATTTCACCACGCGCGGGCCGTCCTGGACCCGCCCGGTGCGGCTTGGTGGCCTGCTGGTGGAGCGCAATTTCAGTCTGCGTCCCGATCTGGTGACGATCCCTCTGCCCAGTTTTGCGGGCAGTGCGGCAGTGCCTTCGGCGGTTGAGGTCTATTCCAACTCGATCCGCACTTATGCGACCGAGGTTCCCGCTGGTCCTTTCACGCTGACCGACCTGCCGCTTGCCAGTGGTTCGGGCGAGGCGCAGGTGATCGTGCGCGATATCACCGGGCGGGAAACGCGCGTTGATCTGCCTTTCCTCGTTTCCTCCGATCTGCTGCGGCCGGGGGTGGCGGATTATGCTTTTGCGCTGGGCGCCCCCCGGCTGGGCATGGGTACGGATGATGACCATTACGCCGTCGATCTGTTCGGCGCCGCGACCTTCCGGATCGGCGTGTCCGAGGCGCTGACACTGCATGGCCATGTCGAGGCGGGCCCGGATCTGCGGATGGGCGGGCTGGGCGCGACCTTCCGGCTTGGCACGCTGGGCACATCGACTTTCAGCTATGCACGCAGCCGGTCTGATCAGGGGGACGGCCAACTGGCCGAACTTTCGGGCAAACTGAGTTTCGGCCGGTTGCAGGCCTCCGGTCGGCTGATGCGGAGCTGGGGCGATTTTTCGGACATTGCCGCGGTGACGGCGGAACCTGGCCTGGCGGGTGATCCGGCCTCGCCGCTGACCCGGCTGGGTCAGATTTCTCTGACCATGCCACTGTCGGGGCCGGGCGGGGCCGCCGCGAGCCTGTTCGCCGCCGATACCCGGCGCGCCGACGGCAGTGCGGACACCAGCCTTGGCCTTGCCTACAGCCGCCCTGTGCTGGACGGCGGCACGCTGAGCCTCAGCGCGTTGACCGTGCGCGGGCAAACATCGGATACGGTGCTCGGCCTTGGCCTGCATGTGCCATTGGGAAAACGTGGCTATGCAGGCAGCACGCTTGAACGACGGAATGATGGTTTCCGGTTGGCGGCGACGGCTTCGGGGGGCAACCGCGACCGGCAACGCGGCCATGATTGGCGCGTGCAGGCCAGGCGGGAGGAGGCGACCAGCCTGCGCGCCAATCTCGGGCTGAATGGGCGCTATGGCCGCGCCGAGCTGGGCGCGCAATTTTCTGACAGGTCGCGCAGTCTGGGTCTGAGGCTTGATGGATCTGTTACGGTGGCAGGGGGCGGGGTTTTTCTGACCCGTCGCATTCAGGATTCCTTTGCCGTTGTCGATGTAGGTGCTGCGGGCGTGGAGGTCAAATCGGAAAACCGCACTGTGGGCCGGACCGGGCGCTCGGGCAGGCTGCTTGTGCCCGACCTGCGCGGATACGAACGGAATGTCCTGTCGATCGACCCCTCGACCCTGCCCCTTGACGCAGCCATCGGCAGCACCCGCCAGATCGTGCGTCCGGCCTATCACAGCGGTGCCCGCGTCGATTTTGGGGTCGAGGCCAATCCGGCAGGCGCGATGATCGTACTGGTCGACGCCGGTGGGCTGCCGCTGGATGTGGGCGGCGGGGTGCAGATCAATGGCCGCGACGATGGTCTGCTGGTGGGCTATGACGGGCAGGTCTATGCACTTGGCCTGCGCGCAACCAACACCGTCAGCGTGACCTATCCGGGGAAACCGCCCTGTCGCGGCAGCTTTGCCTATGCCGATGAACCCGGCAGGATTACGGAAATCGCCGGGGTGGTTTGCCAATGATCCGAACCGCGCTGATCTGGCTGCTGTTCCTGTTCTGCCTGACCGCCACTGCGGGCATGGCGCGGGCACAGACTTGCAGCTTTTCGGCGAGCGATATCGTTTTCGGCCAGGTCGATACGCTTTCCTCCGGCGCCACCGATACCACTGGCACGATCTCGGTCAGTTGCAGCGCGTTTCTGGGTTTGCTGTCGTCCATCGACATTCGCATCCATGTCGGGGAGGGGCGCGGCGGGGCGAATGGCGCGACCCGGCGGATGACCAGCACCACTACGGCGACGCCACTGAACTTCCAGCTTTATCGTGACGCGGCGCGCAGCGATCTGCTTGGCGGAAGTTACTGGAGCTATGGCGGACAGCCGATCCGGCTGACCGGCGCCTCTGTGCTTACCCTGCTGACAACCTCGGGGATGAACGTGCCGGTTTATGCCCGTGTACCGGGAGGTCAAGGCAGCGTGATACCGGGCAGCTATGGTTCGGTTTTCGACCGCAATCCCCTTGATGTGAGGGTGGATTACACGACCTGCAACCTGCTTCTGTTTTGCACCAACCGCACCGCGAGCTTTTCCTTTTCCGTGTTGGCAGATGTGGTGCCGGACTGTCTTGTGACAGCGGAGGATCTGGATTTCGGCACAACCGGACTGCTGAACAGCGCTATCGACGCGACCAGCCAGATTGACGTGACCTGCACCGCCAATTCCGCTTTCGATATCGGTTTGGGTTACGGCTTCTACGGCACCGGGCCGGGCGACCGGAAAATGCAGGATACAGGCGGAAACCAGATCTGGTACGGCCTGTTTCGTGATGCGGCGCGCAGCCTTTCCTGGGGAGAACTGGGCGACGGCGCCGCTCAGCCCGGCACTGGCAGCGGTGCGGCGCAAAGCTTTACCGTCTACGGCCGCGTTCCCGCGCAGGCAACTCCACCGCCGGGAATCTATTCTGACACGATCATCGTGACCATCACCTATTGATCGCGTGTCTCAGGCCTCGCCGGCCAGTTCAAAAGCGACTGCGAAGATCATGGTGTGTCTGGAAGTTGGTTATGGGCAGCCTGTTTTGCAGGCCGTGGCCAGTCGTCAAACCATGGTCAGAACCCGCATAAACAAGAGCGATGAGATCTGTGTGATGAAGGATACGTCAACTGCAAAGTGCGATATATAACAATCGCCTATCGCGGGATTACAGTGGTGAGCCCGACAGGATTCGAACCTGTGACCCACTGATTAAAAGTCAGTTGCTCTACCAACTGAGCTACGGGCCCGCCTTCTGTGAGCGGCTAACTACGGAACTCGCGGGGGGCGGTCAAGAGCCAATCCACTTAAAAATCGTCATCTCTGGCAGAATCCTTCAAGCTGGGGTAGGAGGCTGGCATGATAGAGCTTTTCCCCCACGGCCTGCCCTTCATGAAGATGCATGGCGCAGGCAATGATTTTGTGGTGATCGACTCGCGCGGGCGCGGGGCGGTGGTCACGGCTGCGCTTGCGCAGGCGGTAGGGGACCGCAATCGCGGTGTCGGCTTTGATCAGCTTGCCGAGATTCGCGATGCGGCAGATGCCGATTTCGCACTCGATTTCTGGAATGCGGATGGCAGCCGCGCAGGTGCCTGTGGTAACGCCACCCGCTGCGTCAGCGCCTATATGATGCAGCAACTGGCGCAGGGTGCGGTGGAACTGATGACCCAGCGCGGTCGGCTCACCGCACGCCGCCTGTCGGATGGCCGCGTTGCCGTCAACATGGGGCATCCGCAACGGGACTGGCGCGATATTCCGCTGGCTGAAGCGCAGGATACCACGCGCCTGACATTGCCGGGCGCCCCCGCTGCCGTCGGGATGGGTAATCCGCATTGCGTCTTCTTTGTTGATGATGCCGAGGCAGTCGATGTGTCGGGCCAGGGCGCGATCTATGAGCGTCACAACCTGTTCCCGCAGCGGACGAATGTCGAATTCGCAAGTGTTCTGGCGCCGGACCGGCTGCGTATGCGGGTGTGGGAGCGGGGGGCGGGTATCACCCTGGCCTGCGGCTCGGGCGCCTGTGCCACTGCTGTCGCGGCTGCGGAGCGCGGCCTGACGGGTCGGAAGGTCGATGTCGTGGTCGATGGCGGCTTGCTGCAAATCGACTGGCGCGAGGATGGCGTTTGGATGTCCGGGCCGGTTGCGCGAGTCTTCGACGGCGTGCTGCGCCCGGATTTTCTGGCAGGTCTGGAATGACATCCCCGGTTTTCTCGACGCTCGGCTGCCGGCTGAACGCCTATGAAACCGAAGCCATGAAAGAACTGGCCGCGGCGGCGGGTGTCGATAACGCCGTGATTGTGAACACCTGCGCGGTCACGGCAGAGGCCGTGCGCAAGGCCAAGCAGGAAATCCGCCGCCTGGCCCGCGAAAATCCGGGGGCGCCCGTGATCGTGACGGGCTGCGCGGCGCAGACCGAACCCGAAACCTTCGCGGCAATGCCGGAAGTGACCAAGGTCATCGGCAATACCGAAAAGATGCAGCCCGAAACATGGTCTGGCTTGCGCGCGCCCGATCTGATTGGCCTGACCGAAAAGGTGCAGGTGGATGACATCATGTCTGTGCGCGAAACCGCCGGGCACCTGATCGATGGGTTTGGCCGTCATCGCGCCTATGTTCAGGTGCAGAATGGCTGTGACCATCGCTGCACCTTTTGCATCATTCCCTATGGCCGGGGCAATTCACGCTCGGTGCCTGCGGGGGTCGTGGTCGAACAGATCAAGCGGCTGGTAGACAAGGGGTTTCACGAAATCGTCCTGACTGGCGTCGATCTGACAAGCTGGGGGGCGGATCTGCCCGCAACCCCCCGGCTGGGCGATCTTGTCATGCGCATCCTGCGGCTGGTGCCGGATCTGCCGCGCCTGCGCATCAGTTCGATCGATTCGATCGAGGCGGATGAGATGCTCATGCAGGCTATTGCCACCGAACCGAGGCTGATGCCGCATCTGCACCTGAGCCTTCAGGCCGGGGATGACATGATCCTGAAACGGATGAAGCGCCGCCATCTGCGCGATGACGCCATCCGGTTCTGCGAGGAGGCGCGGCGCCTGCGGCCAGACATCGTCTTGGGGGCGGATATCATCGCGGGCTTTCCGACTGAAACCGAACAGATGTTCGAAAACTCGGTGAAGCTGATAGGCGACTGCGGGCTGACCTTCCTGCATGTCTTTCCGTTCAGCCCGCGCAAAGGCACACCCGCAGCGCGCATGCCGCAAGTCAACGGGGCTGTGGCAAAGGCGCGAGCTGCCCGGCTGCGGGCCGAAGGCGAGTTGGCACTGGCCCGGTATCTTGCCAGCCAGACCGGCCAGACGCGCCAGATCCTGACAGAGACGCCGCGCATGGGCCGGACGGAACATTTCGCCGAGGTCCGGTTTGAGAGCGATCAACCGGAGGGGCAGATCGTCACGGCGCGGATTACCGGATTTGCGGGCCAACAGCTCATCGCATAAGCTCACCCCGAAAGGGGACAGCCATGCCGGAACACAGCCATTCCCACAGCCACGGGGACCATGACAACCTGCTGATTGCAGTCGTTCTTCTGGGGATGGGCGCCGCGCTCTTCAGCGCCTTTCTGTTGCCCGGCTGGTGGGGCCCGGCGGGCCTGATAGCGGTTTATCTGGCCGCTGGCGTTCCCACCGCCCTTTCCGCCTTGTCCGAACTGTTTCGCGAACGGCGGCTGGATATTGACCTCCTGATGGTGCTTGCAGCCCTTGCTGCGGCTGCTGTCGGCTCTGCCCTCGAAGGGGCGGTTCTGCTGACCCTGTTTGCCATCTCTGAAACGTTGGAAACACGTGCGATGGGGCGGGCGCGGCGCGCGGTCGAGGCGTTGATGGCGCTGCGCCCCGATACTGCGCTCAAGCGGCAGGGCGGAACGGTGGTCGAGGTGCCCTCGGCAGAGCTTCTGCCAGGCGACATCGTGGTCGTGCGCCCCGGTGCGCGGGTGCCGGTGGACGGGGTGATCGTCGAAGGCGAGGCCTCGATGGATTTGTCGACGGTGACGGGCGAATCGATGCCCGCACACAAGGGGCCGGGGGATCGGGTTTTCGAGGCGACGGTGAACCTGAATGGCGTGCTGGAGGTTGAGGTCAGCCATGCCGCCGCTGACAGTACCGTAGCCCGGATGGTCGCGCTGGTGACGGAAGCGCAATCGCAAAAGGCGCCCTCCGAGCGATTTTCGGACTGGTTCGGCCAGCGTTATACGATTGCCGTTCTGCTTGGGGCCGTCGCCGCGTTTCTGGGCTTTCTGGCCACCGGCACAGATATGGATACCGCGCTTTACCGGGCGGCGACGCTGCTGGTGGCGGCCAGCCCCTGTGCGGTCGTGATCTCGGTTCCTGCCGCGATCCTGTCGGCGCTGTCGGCCGCCGCGCGGGGCGGCGTTCTGTTCAAAGGCGGCGGCGCGCTGGAGGCATTGGCCGAAGTCCGCGCCTTCGCCTTCGACAAGACCGGCACGCTGACCACCGGCCGGGCCGAGGTGACAGGTCTGCATACGACGGATGAATCACGCTTTCTTGCACTGATGGCAGGGATCGAGGCGCAATCGGAACATCCCATCGCCGATGCGATCCGCCGTGCGGCGGCCGAGCGCGGTATTGATGCGGCGGGGGTGCATGAGGTCCGCGCCCATCCCAGCGAGGGCGTCACCGGGCAGCATCCCGATGGCCCCTTGTGGGCCGGGAATGCGCGGATGGCGGCGCGCATGGGGGCTGACCTGCCGCATCTGGATGGGGTCAGCGACGGGGCGGAAACACTGATCTGGCTGGGTCGCGAGGCCGAGATCCTGGGGGCGGTGACTGTGGCGGACCGGCCGCGCGACAGCTCGCGCGCGGCGGTGGCCCGGCTGCGTTCCGAAGGTTTGACCCTGGCACTGATGACTGGCGACCGTCATGCCGTGGCCCGGCGTATCGGTGCCGATCTTGGTTTTCAGGAAACGGAAATCCACGCCGATCTTTTGCCCGCCGATAAGGTGGCGCTGGTGGGGGATCTGGCGGCGCAGGGCCGCGTGGCCTTTGTTGGCGACGGGGTGAATGATGCTGCTGCCCTCGCCCGCGCCGATGTCGGTATCGCCATGGGCGCGGCGGGCAGCGAGGTCGCCTTGCAAGTCGCCGATGTGGCGCTGATGTCGAACGAGATGGGGCAGCTTGCCGCCGCCCGCCATCTGGCGCGGCGCACGGCGCGCATCATCCGGCAGAACCTGATCTTCGCACTGGGCGCCATGCTGGTGCTGGTGGTGGGCGGGCTGTTCTTTGACCTGCCGCTGCCTCTGGCGGTGCTGGGGCACGAGGGTGGTACGGTGCTGGTGGTGCTGAACGGGCTGCGCCTTCTGGCCGATCCAATCCGCCGCGCCTGAAACGAAAGGGGCGCCACAAGGGCGCCCCGGTCGTTCTCAGTTCTTCATCCCGTCCCAGAAGCTGCGCACCTTCTTGAAGAAAGAGCTGGCTTCTGGGTTGTTTTCTTCCGACAGCTTCTCGAATTCGCGCAACAGTTCGCGCTGACGGGCGGTCAGGTTCACCGGGGTCTCCACCACCAGTTCGATCAGCAGATCGCCGGTGCCGCCCCCGCGCAGCGCAGGCATACCCTTGCCGCGCAATCGCATCTGCTTGCCGGTCTGGCTACCCGCAGGCACCTTCACACGACTGCGCCCCCCGTCAATGGTCGGCACCTCGACCTCGCCCCCCAGCGCAGCGGTGGCCATCGGCACCGGCACGCGGAAGAACAGATGCACGCCGTCACGCTGGAAGATCGGGTGTTCCTTCACCTCGATGAAGATGTAAAGGTCACCCGTCGGCCCGCCGCGCAGACCTGCCTCGCCCTCACCGGCCAACCGGATACGTGTGCCCGTCTCCACCCCGGCCGGGATGTTGACCGACAGCGCACGGTCCTTCTCGACCCGCCCGGCACCCTGACAGACCTTGCAGGGATTTTTCACCATCTGCCCCATGCCATTGCAGGTCGGACAGGTGCGTTCGACTGTGAAGAAGCCCTGTTGCGCCCGCACCTTGCCCATGCCCGAGCAAGTCGGACAGGTCACAGGCTCGGCGCCGCCCTCGGCTCCGGTGCCATGACAGGCGTCGCAGGCAACCGAGGCCGGGACGTTGATGGTCTTCTGCACTCCCTTGTAGGCTTCCTCCAGATTGATGCGCAGGTTATAGCGCAGGTCCGAGCCGCGTTGCGCACGCGAGCGAGCACCGGCGCGACCGCCGCCGCCCATGAAGTCGCCGAACAGGTCTTCGAACACGTCCGAAAACGCGCTGGCGAAATCACCGTTGCCACTGAAGCCGCCGCCACGCGGGCCGCCGCCACCGCCCATGCCGCCTTCAAAAGCCGCGTGACCGAACCGATCATAGGCCGCCTTCTTGTCCGCATCCTTCAGCACGTCGTAAGCCTCGTTCACTTCCTTGAACTCGGCTTCGGCATTGGGATTGTCGGAGTTACGGTCGGGGTGAAGCTCTTTGGCCTTGGCCCGGTAGGCTTTCTTCAGTTCATCCGCAGATGCCCCGCGCGAGACGCCGAGCACCTCGTAATAGTCACGTTTTGCCATGGCTTATCCCCCTTCGGAACCGGAGAGGGGCGGCCCGTTGCCGGACCGCCCCCTTCGGATTTCCGCGGTCTTACTTCCGCTTGTCTTCGCCGAGATCCTCGAAATCGGCGTCGACAATGTCGTCATCGACCGAACGGGGGCCATCTTCATCCGCGCCGCCGTCGCCATCGGCCTGCTGCGCCTTGTAGATGGCTTCGCCCAGTTTCATCGCTGCTTCGGTCAGGTTCTGGATGCCGCCGCGGATCTTGCCCGCATCGTCGGACTTGAGCGTTTCTTCCAGCGCCCCCATGGCCAGTTCGATGGCTTCCACGGTCGAGGGATCGACCTTGTCGCTGTGTTCGGCCAGGGACTTCTTGGTCGAGTGCAGCAGGCCTTCGCCCTGGTTGCGGGCTTCCACCAGTTCCTTGCGCTTCTTGTCGGCCTCGGCATTGGCCTCGGCATCGCGCACCATCTTTTCGATCTCGTCGTCGGACAGACCGCCGGACGCCTGGATCGTGATGTTCTGCGACTTGCCGGTGCCTTTGTCCTTGGCCGAAACCGAAACAATGCCGTTGGCGTCGATGTCGAAGGTCACCTCGATCTGCGGCATGCCGCGCGGCGCGGGCGGGATGTCTTCCAGGTTGAACTGGCCCAGCAGCTTGTTGTCGGCCGCCATTTCACGCTCACCCTGGAACACCCGGATCGTCACGGCGTTCTGGTTATCCTCGGCAGTCGAGAAGACCTGGCTCTTCTTGGTCGGGATCGTGGTGTTGCGGTCGATCAGGCGCGTGAACACGCCGCCCAGCGTTTCGATGCCCAGCGAGAGCGGGGTCACGTCCAGCAGAACCACGTCCTTCACGTCGCCTTGCAGCACGCCGGCCTGAATGGCCGCACCCAGCGCCACCACCTCATCGGGGTTCACACCCTTGTGCGGTTCTTTCCCGAAGAACTTGGTCACCTCTTCGATGACTTTCGGCATCCGGGTCATCCCGCCGACCAGAACCACTTCGTCGATGTCGCTGATCGACAGGCCTGCATCCTTCAGCGCGGCCTGGCAGGGCTTCATCGAGCGTTTGATCAGGTCGTCGACAAGGCTTTCCAGCTTGGCGCGGGTCAGCTTCATCACCATGTGCAGCGGCGTGCCCGAGTTGCGGTCCATCGAGATGAACGGCTGGTTGATCTCGGTCTGGCTGGAGGACGACAGCTCGATCTTCGCTTTTTCGGCCGCTTCCTTCAGGCGCTGAAGCGCCATCTTGTCCTGGGTCAGGTCGACGCCATGTTCTTTCCTGAACTCTTCGGCCAGGTAATTGACGATACGCATGTCAAAGTCTTCGCCGCCGAGGAACGTATCCCCGTTGGTGGATTTCACTTCGAACAGGCCGTCGTCGATTTCCAGAATGGTGATGTCGAAGGTGCCGCCGCCAAGGTCATAGACGGCGATGGTCTTGGTGTCTTTCTTGTCCAGACCATAGGCCAGTGCGGCGGCGGTCGGTTCGTTGATGATGCGCAGCACTTCAAGGCCCGCGATCTTGCCCGCGTCCTTGGTGGCTTGCCGCTGTGCGTCGTTGAAATAGGCCGGAACCGTGATGACGGCCTGAGTAACAGTTTCACCCAGATAGGCCTCGGCGGTTTCCTTCATCTTCTGAAGGATCATCGCGCTGACTTGCGCGGGCGAGAATTTCTCGCCGCGAACTTCGACCCAGGCGTCGCCGTTCCCACCGTTCACGATGGAATAGGGCACCAGTTTCTTGTCCTTTTCCACTTCCGCATCGGTCACGCGGCGCCCGATCAGGCGCTTGACTGCGAAAACGGTATTGGTGGGGTTGGTGACGGCCTGCCGTTTGGCGGCCTGTCCGACCAGACGTTCATTTTCCGTAAAGCCCACGATCGAGGGCGTGGTGCGAGCCCCTTCGGAGTTCTCGATGACGCGCGGCTGCGACCCGTCCATGATGGCGACGCAGGAGTTCGTGGTCCCGAGGTCGATCCCGATGACTTTGGCCATGATATGCTACCTCTTCTTTCGGCGATGTTGTGGAGGCGGACCCTGAAAAGGCTTCCGTCCCCGATCCCATTTCAAGCGGCGGGGCGGCCCGCCCCAACCGGCTTCCCGGCGTATATAGGCAGGGCGAAAAGCCCCTGCAAGCGTGACAATCGGATGAATTTCCAGAACGGCAGGGGGAAAGCCCCCTGTTGTTCCGCCCGATCAGGGGGCCAGCGAACAGCAACCCGAAAGGGCGATGGGTTCGGCACCGCTTTCCTGATCGGGATTGACGAACAGGCTGATCGACAGGCCGTAATCCCGGTCGCTCATTCCGTCGTTGCAGGATTCGGCGGTCAGCGTGGCAAAGCCCTTCCGCGCTGGTCCCTCGATCTGCCAGCCGATCTGGCCTGCGCGGCTGGTGCTGGACAGGTGCCAGTCAATCCAAAGCCCAAGCGCCCCGTCCTGATCCCCCATCTGTGACAGCGCCATATTGCGCCGGGCAGGGTCGTAGACCAGCGACCAGAAGGGTTCGGTGCCAAAGCAGGTCATTGGCCGGTCAAGGCTTTGCCAGCCCGGCCCAGCCACGGGCGCCAGATAGCGCATCGAGACCCACCCCGACGCCTCGCCCAGGTTGACGCGGCCCCAGGTGCCGCCGGGCGCCAGCGCGACAACCTCGACCATGCGGGCATCGTGCGGCAGGCTGCCGATCTGTGGTGCGTTTGCTTCGGGCAGCGTGCGGATGTTCAGCACATCATCCGGCGCCACATCCCGAACGTCGAAAAGGGCAGGCATGTCCTGCGCGAGGGCGGGGGTGGTAAGGCAAGAGCAGGCGATCAGGGCAGCAAAGCGTGACGTCATCGTTTAGAGAACCAACTGGCCGAGATATGTTTACGGGTATAGAATTCCGCCATCATCCCGATGACGAAACAGACGCAGGTTACCTTCACGGCATAGCCGATGCTGGTGTAGTGGGGATGGTAATTCATGAACACGAAGCCCCGGCCCTGGTCGATGGTATGGAACAGGGGGTTCCAGTCAAACCATTGCCGGATCTTGTGCGGGGCCTGGTTGGCAATCAGCATCTTACCGCTGGCGATCATGTTTGCGCGCATGTAAACCATTGTCACAACACCAAAAACATCCGGTGCCCATGGTTTCGCGGCGAGGAAGATCATGCCAATGGCCACCCCCGAGGCCCAGGACAGCAGCATCATCCCCATCGCACCGACGGGATCGTGAATGGTGATGGGCGTGAAGGCGGCGTGGTAGCCATAAAGCACGCAGGAAGCAGACAGAATTTGCAGGTAAAGTGAACTCAGCGCCGATGAGGCGATGGACACGATGGTATTCATCGGCGCGTGTTTCATCATGGCCGAGGTCGGGCCTTCGGCACCCGCCACCGCACCCAGAGCCTTGGAATGAGTCATGAACATGAAGACGCCGGACATGACGTAAAGCACGAAATTCCCGCGCACGGCTGCTGCCCGGTTCGATCCCATCAGCGTCATCATCGTGTAGAACACCAGCACCAGCACGACGGTCTGCACCATGTTCAGCAGCAGACCCAGCACAGCATTGCCATGCCCCTGACGCACATGCCGTACGCTGGCGTGAAAAATCAGTTCCAGCGTGGCGAAGGCCGATTGTGCCGACGACCTTGCGCGTTCTGCCTCGAACATTCTGCCGCACCTCTTACGGACCTGGTTCCCATCTTGCGCGGGAAATCTTGCCGATCCCTTAGCGACGGATGATAAGGGGATCAGAAAAATGAAGCAACATTAAGGCCCCAAGGGCCGCGCGGAGCCTGCACATGGATCACTCGACCCTCGTTCCCGCCATTCGACGTCTCGCTCTGGAAGCGGGTGACCGGATCATGGAGATCTACAACTCGCCCGAGTTCGAGGTGAAATCCAAAAGTGATTCCAGCCCGGTGACCGAGGCGGACGAGGCAGCGGATGCGATCATCGCGGCTGGTCTGCGCGCGGCATTTCCGGATGTGGTGCTGATCACCGAAGAGCAGGCGGCGAGCCATGGCCTCAGCGCGTCGACATTCCTGATCGTCGATCCGCTGGATGGCACCAAGGAGTTCGTGCAGCGCCGTGGCGATTTTACCGTCAACATTGCCTATGTCGAAAACGGGGTGCCGCTGCGGGGGGTGGTCTATGCTCCGGCGAAGGGACGGCTGTTCTACACGCAGGAGGATGGCGCAGCGGTCGAGGAAACCGGCGCTTTCGACAAGGCCGCGCGTGGCCCGGTCACGCCGCTGCATGTCAGTACGCCGGACAATAATGCGCTGATGGTCGTTGCTTCCAAGTCGCATCGCGATGCTGCGACGGATGATTACATCGGCAAATACGGGGTAAAAGACATGACCTCGGCCGGGTCGTCGCTGAAATTCTGTCTGGTGGCGACAGGCGAGGCCGACCTGTATCCGCGCCTTGGCCGGACGATGGAATGGGATACCGCCGCCGGCGATGCCGTGCTGCGCGGTGCCGGCGGCCATGTCGTACGCTTCGATGATCACACGCCGCTGGCCTATGGCAAGGCGGGCTGGGATAATCCGTTCTTCATCGCCTATGCGCCGGGTGTGGAGCTGAAGAAGTGAGCGTCCTTCTGGCCATTCCCGCCCGCTATGCCTCGACCCGCTATCCGGGTAAGCCTCTGGTTTCGTTGAAAGGACCGGATGGGGAAAAGACCCTGATCCGCCGCTCATGGGAGGCGGCGCAGGGGGTGAAGGGTGTTGATCGCGTGGTGGTCGCCACCGATGACGACCGCATCAAAACCCATGCCGAAAGCTTTGGTGCCGAGGTGGTGATGACCTCCTCCGCCTGCCAGAACGGCACCGAACGCTGCGCCGAGGTGGCGGCGAAGCTGCCGGGCTATGAGATGGTGGTGAACCTGCAGGGCGACGCCCCGCTGACACCCGCATGGTTTGTCGAGGATCTGATTGCCGGTCTGCGCTCGGATCCGCAGGCCGATATTGCGACGCCGGTGCTGCGCTGCGATGGCCGGGCGCTGAACGGCTTTCTGGCCGACCGTCGTGCGGGTCGGGTCGGCGGCACCACTGCCGTGTTCGGCGTGGGCGGGCGGGCGCTCTATTTCTCGAAAGAGGTGATCCCCTATACCGGGAAGACCTTTGCTGACGAGGATGCGACGCCGGTCTTTCACCATGTTGGCGTCTATGCCTATCGCCCGCGCGCGCTGCGCGCCTATCCATCCTGGCCGGTTGGCCCGCTGGAGGTGCTGGAGGGGCTGGAGCAGCTCCGTTTCCTCGAGCAGGGCCGCAACGTGCTCTGCGTCGAGGTCGAAGCCAAGGGGCGTCAGTTCTGGGAGCTGAACAACCCCGAGGATGTGCCCCGGATCGAGGCCATGATGGCCGAGATGGCCGGCGCGTGACCGATCTGCCCACGATCAGTGTGATCGTGGCAAGCTGGCAGCGGCCGGAAGCCTTGCGCCGCTGCCTGACCGGGTTGCGGCAGCAGGATCATCCGCAGCTGGAGCTTTGCGTCGTGGCCGACAGGGCCGCCTGCGAGGCGGTGGTCGCGCCGATGCAGGCGGCGGGGCTGGTCTGCAAACTGGCGGTGGCGGCACTTCCCAACCTCTCGTTGTCGCGGAACACCGGGCTCGCTCTGGCTGCGGGTGAGGCTGTAGCCTTCATCGATGACGATGCGGTGGCCGAGCCGACCTGGGCGAGCCGCCTTGCCGCAGCCTTCCAGACTCCCGGCGTGGTCGCGGCAACCGGGTTCACGCGTGGTCGCAACGGGATTTCCTTTCAGTGGACGGCGACCGGGGTCGATGCGACGGGGCAGGACCATGCGCTGCACCTTCCGTCTGGCATCAGCATGCACTCCGGCACGCCACAACGGGCGGTGAAGCCCGTGGGCACGAACTGCGCCTTTCGGCGCATGGCCCTGCTTGGCGTGGGTGGTTTCGATCCGGCCTATCGGTTCTACCTTGAGGATGCCGATATTGCCCTGCGTCTTGCCCCCCTTGGTATGACCGCCGTTGTGCCCGATGCGCAGGTGCATCACGGCTTCGAGGCCAGCAACCGCCGCCGAGCCGACCGCGTGCCTCTGGATCTGCATGAGATCGGCGCCTCCAGCATGGTTTTTCTGCGCCGTCATGCCGCAGAGCGGGAATGGGCCCCCGCGCTGGACCGTCTGCATGCCGACCAGCGGCGGCGGCTGCTCAGCCATATGGTCACCGGCCGGATCGAGCCACGCGAGGTCGAGCTTCTGCTGCGGGGGTTACATGCGGGTATAGCGGACGGGGCTGCCCGTCCTTTGCCGGTACTCCCATCCTTGCCCGACAGCTCCGGGTCATTCCTTCCGCTTCCTGGCACCGGACCGCGTCTGGGCGCTGTTGTGGCGGGCAGAGTGTGGCAACGCGCGCAGCTTGCCCGCCGGGCGCGAGCGGCGGTGGCGGCGGGGGCGGTGACCACGGTCCTGCGCTTCAGTCCGACAGGACTGCGCCACCGCGCGAATTTCCATCCCGATGGCTACTGGCAGCAATGGGGAGGGCTGTTCGGCGCGGCCCGCCGCGAGGAACCGCCTTTCCGCCTGATGCGTTTCGATGACAGGGTGCTGCGTGAATGTCGCAGATGGGCGGAAGTGCGCCCATGTGTGGCAGACCCCGAGCGGGTGTCTTGAGTGCGCGCATGGCCTGCGTTAGGCGTCACAGGAGTTTGCCGTAATCCCACACCTGACTTCCAAAATGGCACCTTTTTGTCACTTTATTTGGTTATGCAGGATGAAATGCGGTATGATCGCCGGAAATGGCGTGCCAGCCTTTGTTTGAAAGCATGCAAATGCAAGAGGAATCGAGCCAGATCATGAAGCCCAGAAAGGTGACCAAGGCGGTATTTCCGGTTGCGGGTCTCGGGACCCGTTTTCTGCCTGCGACGAAGTCGATCCCGAAAGAGATCATGACGCTGGTGGACCGTCCGCTGATCCAGTACGCGATCGACGAGGCGCGGGCGGCGGGGATCAAGGAGTTCATCTTCGTGACCTCGCGCGGCAAGTCGGCGCTGGAGGATTACTTCGACCACGCGCCGGAACTGGAAAGCGCGCTGCGCAAGAAGGGCAAGGATGACCTGCTGGAGGTCCTGAAGGACACCAACATGGATTCGGGTGCCATCGCCTATGTGCGGCAGAACCGGCCGATGGGGCTGGGCCATGCCGTCTGGTGCGCCCGCCGCCTGATCGGCAACGAGCCCTTCGCGGTGCTGCTGCCCGATGACGTGATCGCGGCCGAGAAATCCTGCCTGGCGCAGATGGTGGAGGCCTACGAACAGACCGGCGGCAACATGGTCGCCGCGATGGAAGTGCCGCCGCCCAAGGCCTCGGCCTATGGCGTGCTCGACATCGCCGAGGACATGGGCACCATCGTCCGAGCCAAAGGCATGGTGGAGAAGCCGAAGGCGGAAGAGGCGCCGTCGAACCTTGCGGTCATCGGCCGCTACATCCTGTCGCCGAAGGTGCTGACCAACCTGAACCGGATGAAACAGGGCGCGGGCGGCGAGATCCAGCTGACCGATGCCATCGCCGAAGAGATTGGCGAGGGCGGCTCGGGCGTCTACGGCTACCGCTTCCGCGGCCAGCGCTACGACTGCGGCTCGAAAGCCGGGTTCCTGCAGGCCACCGTCGCCTTCGGCATGGCCCGCGACGACCTCCGCGACGAATTCTCCGCCTACCTTCACGACACCCTGGCCCAACAGAAAGCCGCGCAGTAACACGCGTGCCAGCCGCTCGCCTGCTGGATCTGACGCGGTTGATGTCGCGTCTGGGTCGTCCGGTGGCGACGGGAATCGACCGGGTAGAACTCGCTTATCTTGACCGCTTTCTGGCGGATCACAAAGCAGGCGGTCCGGCGCTTCATGCGCTGGTCCGTCTGTCTTCTTTTATGGTGCTGCTGGATGCTGACGGCTCGAACCAGCTTGCGCAGATGGCGCGGGCCGGGTTGCCCTTGCCAGCCGCCGGTCGCTGGGCGCGGCTGAGGTTTGCTGATAACCCCTTGCGCGCGCAGGCAGAAACCGCCGTTTACAGGCTGGCGCGTCGCCGGGTGCCGTCCCTCTGGCCGAACTTGCTGCTGCGCCGGTTGCCAGTGGATTGCCGCTACTACAACGTGGGGCACAGCCATCTGACGCCCGCGTTGTTTGCAGCACTTCGGCGGCAAGGCCTGCGCAGTTCGGTTTTGCTGCACGATGTGATTCCCCTTGATTACCCGCAATATACCCGTGCCGGGATTCCCGAGGTCTTTGCGCGCAAGATGGCTGCGGTGGCGGCGGGGGCGGACCGGGTCATCCACACCGCGCAGGTGACTCGGCAGGCGAACGAGGCGCAGTTGCGCCGCTTTGGCCGCCTGCCGGAAGGGGTGGTCGCCCCTTTGGGCATCGTCGCCCCCGCCCCCGGCCCGTTTCATCTGCCCGGCCTTGATCCCGAACGGCCATATTTTGTAGCGGTCGGCACCATCGAGCCGCGAAAGAACCATATGTTGCTGCTGGATGTCTGGGAGCGGCTGGGCAAACGTCTGCCACCGGAACGTATGCCGCAACTGGTGATCGCGGGCAGCCGGGGGTGGCGGAACGAAGAGGTCTTCGCCCGGCTGAACGCAGCACCTGCCCATGTGATTGAGGCGCCGGGATTGGATGATGCGGCCCTTTCCGGCCTGCTGACCGGCGCGCAGGGGCTGCTTTTCCCCAGCCTGGCCGAAGGCTTTGGCCTGCCTCCGCTGGAGGCGCTTGCGCTCGGGGTTCCGGTTTATGTTTCGGACTTGCCGGTTTTGCGTGAACTTCTTGGCGATACAGGCATTTACCTCGGGACATCAGATGTTTATTCTTGGACGGAAACAATTTTCCGGGCGTTGTCAGCCAGTCCGCGCCAGCGCACGGCAGCCGCAACCCTCCGGGAGGCGGGATCGACAATGGCGCCCTTCGACTGGGATGCCCATTTCAAAACCGTCTTAAGCAATGACTGGTAAACCGGGCTGGCTGATGCCGGTCGGAGAGAGTGTGTGGGCATACTGTCATCATATCAGCTTCGGCTTGCCCGCAAGCGCTGGCGTATTCGCGCGTTTCGCAAGCGACGTGAGCTGAAACCCGTTGCCGACCGGACCGGGGCCATCCGGTCGGGTGATCTTCTGCTGTTCTCGACCCTCCGGAACGAGAAAGTGCGGATGCCCTATTTCCTGCGGTATTACCGGGATCTGGGGATCGATCATTTCCTTTTCGTGGACAATGACAGCGAGGACGGCTCGCGCGAATATCTGGCGGCGCAGCCGGATGTTTCGGTCTGGACCACGCGGGCCAGTTACAAGCGGGCCCGGTTCGGGGTGGATTGGCTGAACTGGCTGCAAATGCGCTATGGCCATGGCCACTGGTCGCTGGTCGTCGATTCGGATGAATTCTTCGTCTACCCGTTCTGTGATACGAGGCCGCTGCGCGCCTTGACCGACTGGCTGGACGCCAGTTCCATCAAATCCTTCTCGGCGATGTTGCTGGACATGTATCCCAAGGGTCCGTTCGGCGAACATGCCTATCGCGAGGGCACTGACCCGTTCGAAACCGCGCAATGGTTCGACAGCGGCAATTACACGATGTCGAAGAACCGCAAGTTCGGCAATCTGTGGATTCAGGGCGGGCCCCGTGCGCGCACCTTCTTTACCGACGCACCGGAACGTGCGCCGGCGCTGAACAAGATTCCGTTGGTGAAATGGCACCGCGATTATGCCTATGTCAGTTCGACCCACATGCTGCTGCCGCGCGGGCTGAACCTCGTTTATGACGAATGGGGCGGCGAAAAGGCTTCGGGCTGCCTTCTGCATGCCAAGTTCCTCGATACCTTCGCCCACAAGGCGGCGGAAGAAATGGCGCGCAAGCAGCACTACGCCAACAGTCACGAATACCGCGCCTATCAGGAGGGTTTGGCCGCCAGCCCGGATTTCTGGTGCAAGTGGAGCGAGAAATACATCAACTGGCGCCAGCTTGAGATTCTCGGGCTGATGTCCAAGGGCAACTGGGCGTGAGGGGGCGGGGGTGAGCGTCGGCTTCGTCATGCTTTGCCACACCGCGCTGGGCCGTGCCGCACAGGTGGCGCGCTATTGGGCCGATCATGGTTGCCCGGTGGTGATCCATGTCGACAAGCGCGTGTCGAAATCGGCGCTGCGCCGGATGACGCGCGATCTGGAAGGCGTGCCCGACATCCGCTTTTCGCCGCGCCATGCCTGCGAATGGGGAAGCTGGGGTCTGGTTGCCGCCACGCAGGCGGCCGCCGCCATGATGCTGCACGAGTTTCCGGGCGTCCGGCATGTCTATCTTGCCTCAGGGTCGTGCCTGCCCCTGCGCCCGGTCGAGGAACTGTTGGCTTATCTCGACGAGCGGCCGAAAACCGATTTCATCGAAAGCGTCACGACCGAGGATGTTGGCTGGACGATCGGCGGGTTGAATATCGAGCGTTTCACGCTGCGTTTCCCGTTCTCGTGGCGCAAGCAGCGCCGGCTGTTCGATGGCTATGTCCGGCTGCAACGCCGGGTCCGGTATCGCCGTCGCATTCCGCCTGCCCTTGTGCCGCATCTTGGCAGCCAGTGGTGGTGTCTGACCCGGCAAACCCTGTCTGCCATCCTGGAAGATCCGGAACGCCCGGTCTATGACCGCTACTTCCGCAAGGTCTGGATTCCTGATGAAAGCTACTTCCAGACGCTTGTGCGGCAGGTTTCGGTCAATGTCGAAAGCCGCTCGCTCACGCTGTCGAAGTTCGATTTTCAGGGCAAGCCGCACATCTTCTACGACGATCACCTGCAATTGCTGCGCCGGTCCGATTGCTTTGTGGCGCGCAAGATCTGGCCGCATGCGGACAAGCTTTACCGCATCTTCCTGTCCGACGATCTGGCCCGCCAACCAGCGGCAGAGCCGAACCCGGGCAAGATCGACCGGCTGTTTGCCAAGGCGGTGGAACGACGGACCAAGGGCCGGGCCGGACTGTACATGCAAAGCCGCTTCCCGAACCTTGATTGGGAAAACGGCATGACCGCTGCGCCCTATTCTGTGTTCGAAGGCTTTTCCGATCTGTTCGAGAATTTCGACATCTGGCTGGGCAAGGTCACCGGATCGCGGGTACATGGCCATTTGTTCGCGCCCGACCGTGTGGAATTCGCGGGGGGCGAGACGGTCTATAATGGAGCCCTGTCCGATAGTCCCGCACTGCGCGATTATAACCTGCGCGGCTTCATGGGCAACCTGATGTGGAACACGCGGGGCGAGAGGCAGTGCTTCCAGTTCGGCCCGCGTGACAACCAGAAGATCGGCCCCTTCCTGGCCCGTGATCCGAATGCGCAGGTCTCGGTCATCTCGGGCGCCTGGGCGGTGCCGCTGTTCCATTCCAACTGCAATTTCGGTGATATCCGCAAAGAAGCGGCCCGTCTTCAGAAGATCGAAGCGGATCATCTGGCCCAGCTGCGGTCCCTGCACGTCAAGGCACGGGTACGGATCTGGACGCTGGCCGAATTTATCGAGAACCCGATGGAGCCGTTGCAGACCATCATCGACGAGATCAGCCCACGCTCCAGCCGCCGCCTGACCGAGGCGCCGCGCATGTCGGATCTGGTCGGTTTCGGCCAGTTCCTGCAAAATCTGCGCAATCAGGGTATGCAGCCTGTCCTGATGGGTGATTTTCCTGCCGGGGATGACCCGCGCCCCTCGACCACGCGGCGCGGCCGCCCCTATCTGGTGAAGTGATTTGCCCCCGACCGGATTCACCTCTTTCGTGATGTTCGCCGAAATGCGGACGGGTTCCAACTTTCTGGAGGCGAACCTGAACGCGCTTGAGGGGGTGACCTGTCATGGCGAGGTGTTCAACCCGCATTTCATGGGCAAGAAGGACAACCTGTCGCTCTGGGGTATCGACATTGCCGAGCGCGATGCCGATCCTTTTCCGGTGCTGGCCGCGATGCGTGCGGCGACGCAGGGCATGGCGGGGTTTCGATGCTTCCACGACCATGATGCCCGCGTGATCGGGGCGGTTCTGGCCGATCCGGCCTGCGCAAAGATCATCCTCACCCGCAATCCGGTCGAAAGCTATGTCAGCCTGAAGATCGCGCAGGATACCGGCCAGTGGAAGTTGCAGAATGCGGCAAAGCTGAAAACTGCGCGCGCGCGGTTCGATCCGGCAGAGTTTGAGGCCCATCTGCGCGCGGCGCAGGAGTTTCAGGTGCATCTGCTCCACGGCTTGCAGGTGACGGGGCAAACTGCCTTCTACATCGACTACGAGGATCTGAACGATCTGGATGTCCTGAACGGCCTTGCCGCCTTTCTGGGGGTTCCGGCCCGGCTGACGGCGCTGGACCCGAAGCTCAAGAAGCAGAACCCCGAGGAAATCGCAGACAAGGTCAGCAATCCGGCCGAGATGGAGCGGTCTCTGGCCCGGCTGGATCGTTTCAACCTTGCGCGCACCCCGAATTTTGAACCGCGCCGCACGCCCGGCATACCGGGCTTCGTCGCGGCTGCGGATGCGCCGCTGCTCTACATGCCCCTGCGCGGTGGGCCGGAGGCAGAGTTGCGCGACTGGCTGGGCCGTCTGGGAACCGGCGGGATCGTCACGGATTTCGTGCAGAAAACCCTGCGACAGTGGAAACGGCAGAACGCTCCGCACCGCAGCTTCACCGTGCTGCGCCACCCTCTGTTGCGGGCCTATGCCGGCTTTCGGGCTGTGGTGATGGAGGGAGGCGACCTCTATCGCCTGCTGACCCGCAGCTACAAGCTGGATCTGCCCGTACCGGGGCAACCGCTGACAGCAGAGGAAGAGCGCATGGCCTTTCTGGCGGTGCTGCGCTGGCTCAAGCTCTATCTTTCGGGGCAGACCGGGCAGAAGATCGACCCGGGCTTTGCCTCGCAGACCGCCGTCTTGCAAGGCTTCGCGCAATTCCAGGGGCCGGATGCCGTGCTGCGCGAGGATCGTCTGGCAGAAGGGCTGACCTGGTTGTGTGATGAGACGGGCGTCGTCATGCCGGACCTGTCCTGTGATCTGACCCTGGCCGAGGCGCTGTTCCGCATCCATGATGCGGAACTGGAAGACGCCGCGCGCGACGCCTATCAGCGGGATTACATAGGCTATGGTTTCGGTCGCTGGCGCGACTGACCGTCAGGCCGCCTGCGGCGCCCGGCTTTCGGTCAGAATGGCGAACAGCTTTGCCGGATCGGTGTTGGCACGCAGCTTGGTGCAGATGCCGGAATCGCGCATGGTACGGCTGACCAGCGCCAGCGCCTTCAGATGCTCGACCCCCGAATCCTTGGGTGCGAACAGGCCGAACACAAGATCGACCGGCTGGCGATCGACGCTGTCATAGTCCAGCGGCTTTTCCAGACGCACAAACACACCGACGATTCTGTTCAGGTCTTCCAGACGCGCATGTGGCAGGGCGATGCCATGGCCCACGCCGGTCGGACCAAGGCTTTCGCGTTCCTGCAAACCATCAATGGCGATGGAGGCATTCAGCTTGTAAGCCTGTGCCGCCATTTCACCCAGCTCCTGAAACAGGCGCTTCTTGCTGGTCAGCTGACTGACGACCCTGACGGACTCAGGATTGAGAATCTTTGAAATTTCCATCAGGGTCGCCGTCTATTCCGCGCCTCGCAGGCGCTATTTGCTGTTGCGCGGGTCGATCCAGCCGATATTGCCGTCATCCCGGCGATATACGACGTTCACCCCGCCATGTCCTTCATTGCGGAAGACGAGCATCTTCTGCCCGGCCAGCTCCAACTGCATCACCGCCTCGCCGACGGTGATCGAAGGAATCTTCGTCTCCATCTCGGCGATGACGATGGGCTGATCAGAGATTGCCTCGCTCTCGTCGCCCTCATCGGTCGGGGCGAGGATATAGGAGGAACCGCCGTCGAATTCAACAGGGGCCGTGCGCTTGTGGTGGTGGTCGCGCAGGCGGCGTTTGTGACGGCGCAATTGCTTGTCCATCTTCTCGCGGCAGGCCTCGAACGCGGCATAGACTTCGGATGCGCTGCCTTTCGCACTGGCATTCAGCCCGGTGGAAAGGTGGATCGTGGCCTCGCATACGAATTCGTGCGCGGCCTTGGAAAACACAATCACAGCGTCGGTCGGGCGCTGGGCGTATTTTTCCACCACCTCGCCCAGTTCGGCCTTCACATGGGTCTGAAGCGCCTCACCGATATCAATCTGTTTTCCACTGATCTGGTAACGCATGGCTCCTCCTTCACGAAAACAGCACGGCAAATCCTGCATCATGCAGGGTTACCCGCTGATGAATTTTACATGGGGCCGCCTGCACTTGGATACCAGTCGGCTCGGCAGGAAGCTGCCGGTCAGGGCTGGAGTCGGGGGCGGTTCTCGCACGCATCCCGGGTATTTGGCGGCAGGATGACGTGACTTGTCAACAGGTACATGAAGTCCGCATGACAGGCGGTTTGTCGCGCCGGTGAGGGCTCAGCCCAACCGGAAGCTCTGGCCCAGATAGACCCGCCGCACGGTTTCGTCGCGTACGATCTCGTCGGTTGTGCCGCTCATCAGGACATGGCCGTCATGCAGGATATAGGCGCGGTCCACGATGCCCAGCGTCTCGCGGACATTGTGATCGGTGATCAGCACGCCAAGGCCGCGCAGCTTCAGATCCTGCACCAGATGACGGATCTCACCCACCGCGATCGGGTCCACCCCGGCAAAGGGTTCGTCCAGCAACAGATACTTGGGATCGGCGGCAAGACAGCGCGCGATTTCGACCCGTCGTCTTTCCCCGCCCGACAGCGCCAGCGCAGGTGCGCGGCGCAGGTGGGTGATGGAAAATTCAGACAGAAGTTCTTCCAGCCGCTCGCGCCGCTTGTGGCCGTCGGGCTCGCGAATCTCCAGCACGGCGAGGATGTTGTCCTCGACCGAAAGCCCGCGGAAGATCGACATTTCCTGTGGCAGATAGCCCACGCCCAGCCGCGCGCGGCGATACATCGGCAAGGTGGTCACATCCTTGCCGTCGATCAGCACCTGCCCGCCCTCGGGCGTCACCAGACCGGCGATGGAGTAGAAACAGGTCGTCTTGCCTGAGCCGTTGGGGCCCAGAAGTGCCACGACCTCGCCGCGTTGCAGATCCAGCGTCACATCGCGGATCACAGGCCGTTTCTTGTAGCTTTTCCGCAAGCCACGCACATGCAGCCCGGCTGAACCCTCTGTCACCGCCAGATCCGTCATCACTTGTTGCCCGGCACAAAGGTGGTGGAGACCCGCCCCTGCATGGTGCCGGTCCCTGCCTTGAGGTCGATCACCAGCTTCTGCCCGGCAATGGCGCTTTTGCCCTGGGTCAGCAGAACATCGCCCGTCATCACCAGATTGCCGGAGCCGATGGTGTAGACCGCCTCTTTCGACTCGGCCGCGTCGGTCGCATTGGCCATGGTCACGCCGCCCGAGGCATGCAGCCGCTCGATGGCCTTGCCGTCGGCGGCATATTCTACCTGCACCCGCGCAGCGGCGAGTTTCAGATCCCCCTGCGCCACCCGGACATTGCCGCTGAATACTGCGGTGCCGGTGGCCTGTTCGACGGTCAGGTTATCGGCCTCCACCTGCACTGGCAGGCTGGTATCCTGCTTTAGCCCGCCAAATGCGATATTCGCCTGCTGCGCGCCTGCGGCGACCGGCAGAAGCAGGCAGCTCAGGGCGAGGGCAAGAAGGGGGCGGCAGCGCATGATCGGCCTCTGTCAGGGGTTACGCGGCTGGTATATCAGGCGAACGCCACCGTTGAAAACCAGAACATACTGGCCCGGAGCGCCGGGGGCTTCCGTAATCTCCATTCCACCCGCCTCGATCTGGCCGGGCGGGCCGAAGCCTTCGACCGGGCCGGTGCTGGTCGCCTGTGTGGTGTCCAGACGCAGTTGCAGCGCCTCGGTCTTCATCTCATATCCGGCGGAGTTGGACAGCAGAACACCCGAATCCAGCGTGACCAGCGTGCCGCTGGCATCCGCCTGCGCCTGACCCGCCGAAAGGGCGGTATGCGCGCCATCCGGGGTTTCCAGACGCGCGCGGACGCTGCTGGCGGAGGTGCCTGCCTCTTCGGCAGGGCGGGCCTCGGCGGCAGTTACTGTGATCGTCGCCCCGTCGCGGGTTACTCCGGCGAGCGTGGGCGCCGTCATGCGTGGCTCGCGCAGTCGTTCGGCGATCTCGACATCGGAATAAGGGATTGCCGCATCGGGATCGACCGTGCGTGCGACAAGGAACAGCGTCGAGAGAATCGCCAGCGCAGACAGCGGCAGGATGACCTTCAGCCATCCCACCAGTCGCGAATGGGCATCCCTCGCCATGGCCTAGACCACGCCCGCGCGCAGGCAGTCGTGAATGTGGATCAGCCCGACCACCTGTTGCGAACCCTCGGGGTCCACCACGAAAAGCGAGGTGATCTTGCGGGCGTTCATTTCGGCCACCGCCTTTTCAGCAAGTGCCTCGGGGCCGATGGTGCGCGGATGGCGCGTCATCACCTGTTCGGCTGACAGGGACAGCAGACCGTCCATATGCCGCCGCAAGTCACCGTCCGTCACCACGCCGATCAGATGGCGGTCAGCGTCGATCACGCCCAGCACGCCGAAGCCCTTCTGGCTCATCACCAGCAGTGCCTCGCTCATCGGGGTTGCGCCGCTGACCAGTGGCAGGTCGGCATGCATCAGATGCCGCACGGTGGCGAGTTTCGCACCCAGCTTGCCGCCGGGGTGGAAGACCCGGAACTGGTCGGGCGTGAACTGCCGGTGTTCCATCAGCGCGACGGCCAGCGCGTCCCCCAGTGCCAGGGTCATGGTGGTCGAGGTCGTCGGCACGATCCCGGTTTCGCAGGCCTCTGGCGCGGGGGGCAGCAGGATCGCCACATCCGACTGCCTGAGCAGGGTCGAACCCGCCCGGCTGGCGACCCCGATCAGCGGAATGCTGAACCTCCGCGTATGGGCGATGACATCCGCAAGCTCCGGCGTCTCGCCGGAGTTTGACAGTACCAGCGCCACATCATCTGCGGTCACCATGCCCAGATCGCCGTGGCTCGCCTCGCCAGGATGGACGAATTGCGCCGGCGTGCCGGTCGAAGCAAAGGTGGCGGCGATCTTGCGGGCGATATGGCCCGATTTGCCCATGCCGCAGACGATGACCCGCCCGCGCGCCTTCAGGATCAGATCGACCGCCGCGCCGAAGGTGCCGTCCAGCGTGTCGGCCAGCAGGTCCAGCGCCTCCGATTCGCGGCGGATGACGCGACGGCCGACGGCCAGGAAATCAGTGGTGGAAGAGGTCATTCGGTTCCTCCCAGCCCAGCAGATCGAGTTCTGCCCGCGTGGGTAGAAAATCGAAACACTTCTGCGCCAGTTCAAGACGCCCCTCGCGGATCAGTCGCGATTCCAGCGCATCTTTCAGCTTGTGAAGATACAGCACGTCGGATGCAGCATATTCCTTCTGCGCTTCAGTCAGCTCGGCCGAACCCCAATCGGAGGTCTGCTGCTGCTTCGAGACATCCACGCCCACGAGTTCCGCCAGCAGGTATTTCAACCCATGCCGGTCGGTGAAGGTGCGGATCAGCTTGGACGCAATCTTGGTGCACCAGACCGGCGCGGTGGTCACGCCGAAGGCCTTCTGCATCGCCGCGATGTCGAAACGGCCAAAGTGGAACAGTTTCACCACCGCCCGATCGGTCAGCAGCCGCTCCAGATTCGGCGCGCTGGTCTGGCCGCGCGCGATCTGCACCAGATGCGCATGGCCATCGCCCGCCGAAAGCTGCACCACGCACAGCCGGTCGCGGCGCGGGTCGAGGCCCATGGTCTCGGTGTCGATCGCCACCACCGGGCCGAGGTCCAGCCCGTCGGGCAGGTCATTCTGATGCAGGTAAATCGTCAATCTCGCCTCCGCTGGCCGTATGGGTGGGGGATAGACCCGCCCGCGCCTGTGGTCAACGTCAGGCCAGCGCCACAAGCGAAAAGGCCCCGCAGAAGCGGGGCCTTTGACGTACCGTCAGATGCGGCTCAGCCTTTCTTGAGGCAGCGCTTGCCCAGAACCTCGGCGATCTGCACCGCATTCAGCGCGGCGCCCTTGCGCAGGTTGTCGGACACGCACCAGAAGCTCAGGCCGTTTTCCACAGTCGAATCCTCGCGGATGCGGCTGACATAGGTCGCGTATTCGCCGACGCATTCTACCGGGGTGATGTAGCCACCGGCCTCGCGCTTGTCGACGACGAGGATACCGGGCGCTTCACGCAGGATGGCCTGCGCCTCCTGCCAGTCCAGCGGCTCCTCGAATTCGACGTTGATCGCTTCCGAGTGACCCACGAACACCGGCACGCGCACGCAGGTCGCAGTCAGCTTGATCGACTTGTCGAGAATCTTCTTGGTCTCGGCGACCATCTTCCATTCTTCCTTGGTCGAGCCATCGTCCAGGAAAACGTCGATATGCGGGATCACGTTGAAGGCGATCTGCTTGGGATAGACCTTCGGCGCAACTTCCTGACCGGGGACGAAAACGCCCTTGGTCTGGTTCCACAGTTCGTCCATCGCCTCTTTGCCCGTGCCGGACACCGATTGGTAGGTGGCGACGACGACGCGCTTGATCTTCGCTCGGTCATGCAGCGGTTTCAGCGCCACCACCATCTGCGCGGTCGAGCAGTTGGGGTTCGCGATGATGTTCTTGTTCTTGTAGTTGTCCACCGCCTCGGCGTTCACTTCCGGCACGACCAGCGGGATTTCCGGGTCGTAGCGATACAGCGACGAGTTGTCGATCACCACGCAACCCTGCGAGGCCGCCTTGGGCGCATAGACCTTCGTTGCATCGGAACCGATGGCGAAGAAGGCGATGTCCCAGCCGGTGAAATCGAACTCGGCCAGATCCTTGGTCTTCAAAGTCTTGTCGCCGAAGCTGACTTCAGTGCCCAGCGAATTGCGCGACGCAAGCGCCACGATCTCGTCCACCGGGAACTCGCGCTCGGCGAGGATGTTCAGCATTTCTTTGCCCACGTTACCCGTGGCGCCGACGACGGCGACTCTGTAGCCCATCGGGGGGACCTCCATTTCACAGAGAAGACGAGGCCCCTTAGCCCAATCCCCCGGCGAGGGAAAGCGCGATCATCGCCGGTGAAGGATACGCGGGTCACGCTTTGTCAGATCGGCCACGAAATCCGCCTCGCCCGCGAAATTATGCCCCACATCCGCCGCCGTGCGCGGGCCTGACAGCGACAGCGAGGCGAAGAAGTCAAACCCGTAAAGCCGCAGCTCTGCCAGGCCCGAATCCGCCAGCAGGTCGATCAGCATGATCCCGGTGGTCGGGCCGACGCCCAGTTTCGCGCGCAGGGCATCGTAGCGGGGGCGCGGATAGCGGAAGAACCCCGGCTGCGATGCCACCAGCCATGAAATGCGGTGCAGCCTGGGCGACATCCATAACAGGCGTGGCTGGCCCAGCAGCCGGTGCCGCGCGGCTGGCATGCGAACGGCAAGGCCCACCCAGTCGGTTCGTGTGCCATGTGACCGGGCGGAGGGGATCGGCGCGGCGTTAATGCGGATCACCAGATCGGCGGCGTCGATCTCGGCCCCGTAATCGCCTTGCGCCAGAGCACGCGCGTTGCCGACCAGTGCGATGCGCTTGCCCGCCAGCGGGGCCAGCAATTCGCCTTCGGGAATAGAGGCGGCCTGAAAGGCCGCGTCATTCCGGCCGTATTTGGCAATCAGGCAGCCCAGCCGGTTCATTCCCGCCCCCCGGCAGCCGCGCGGGCTTCGGCCAATTTGGCGGCGAAGGCGGGCCGGTCAAAGCTGGGCGGCTGGCCGGGTTCGTGGCTGAACCGCGGATAATAGACCTCTGCCAGCCATGCCACGAAGGCCGCGCGCAGGGCTTCGTCATAGCCCAGCGCCTCTGGTGCCGCGAACAAGGCGTTCAGCGCTTCTTGCCCCCCCGCATGATGCACCAGCCCGGGCAGGTTGAAGAAAGCCTGGCCCAGCGTCACCACCGGCCGGTCGTGAAAGAACGCCTGCAACCCCATCGAGGAGTTCAGCGTCACCACCCCGCGCGCGGCGGCAAGCTGGGCAAAGCTGTCGGTCGCATTGTCCACCACCACCCGTCCGGTCGCCAGCAGCGGCTCCAGCAGCGGCCCCAGCGCCTGTTTAGCGGAAGGGTGTTCCTTTACCCGCAGGTGCCAGCCCTCGGGCAGATGCGGCACTGCCTCCGCCAGAGCGGTCAGAAACCCGGCCATCCCGCGGCACCATCCGGCGAACAGCCGGACCTGACTGTCATCGGGCACCTGAAGCGGGCAGAACAGGAAAGTCGTATCGGGCAGTCCATCGGCCCCGGCCTGCCCCACATCGGCCCGGCGTGAGGCGCGCGCGCTGAGCCCAGCGCCCGCCTCGCGCCAGCGGTGGGTTTCATGCAACGCGGCCCAGGCGCGAAAGAATTCCGGGTCCTGCGGCACGCTGCTTTCGGCATTCACCCCTGCCGCGTCCAGCGTGATCCGCCCCGGCAGCGGGGCAAGCTCGGCATGCAGCACAGGTGCGCCCGCGTCGCGGGCGCCCTGAAGCCAGGCCATGCGCGAGCCGGTCAGTCCGTTCCACGCCACCGCCAGCCGGTCAGGATGCGCGGTGAAATAGCTGCGTGCCCAGTTGTATTGCCCGCGCAAAAGCTGTCGCTTCAGCCAGCGCATCACGGGTCCGCGCGGCTGCCGCTTTGCCCGCATCAGCGCGGTGGCCACGCGCGCGCCGGTCTCGGGCCAGTCGCGGAAGCGCAGCGGGGCGAAGGGCAGGCGGCGGGCTTCGCCCTCCACCTGCGCAAGGGCGGCAAAGACCGCCTCTTTCCGGGCATTGTACTCAGCGGGATAGACGATCATCGGCCTGCCTTTCGCGCCACAAGATAGGGGCGCGGTGCGACAAGGGAAAGCTTAGTCCGTGCGATCCTGTGCCAGAAGGTAGATGGCGCATCCAGCCAGCATGACCAGCGCATAGAACAGGAACAGCGCCTGATAGGGCGCCTCGGGCGGCACGGGTGCCACGGCGGCATGCAGCCGCCCGGTGATCATCTGCGAAATCCCGACGCTGCCCATGCCGAACAGGTTGATCAGAGTTACCCCGCGTCCCACCAGATGCGGTGGGAAGAAGGCCCGGCCATGCGCGACGATCATCGCGAAAGTGGCGCCGGTCAGCCCGATCAGAACCATCAGGCCCGGCGTTACCCAACCCCCGGCCGCGGGCATGGCCCAAAGCGCCAGAAAGCCGCCGGCGCAGATCAGGTTGCCGGTCAGAATCACCCGCTTGCGCGAGCGGAACAGCCGGTCCAGCGGACCATAGGCAAAATTCCCGGCCACCATCGCCAGCCCCATCGCCAGCGTCACCTGCCCGATGCGCGCGGTATCGGCGCCAAAGACATCGGCATAGTAAGGCCCGGCCCACAGCCCGCGCAGCGCGGCGGGCGGCATATAGGCCACTGACATCATGGCAAGGATCGGCCAGATCGCGGGCATGCGCAGCAGATCCAGCACCGAGCCGCGCGCCTGCCCCTCCACCCGTTCCGGGTCGCGCGTCAGCAGGGCAACCAGCCCCGCGATGATCAGCGACACGGTCGCCAGCGCCACCAGCGTTTCGCGCCAGCCGAAACTCTCTACTGCCCAGGCGAGCGGCAGGGAACCCGCGATATTGCCCAGATTGCCGATGCCGATGACCGCACCCGCCAGCGTTCCGAAGATTGCGGGCGCGTAGGTGCGGGCGAAGATATAATAGGTCGCCATCAAGACGGGCGAACAGCCCACCCCGATCAGCGCCATGGCAAGCTGGATCTGCCATGCGGAGGAGGCGGCCGCGAACACCAATGCCCCGCCGCCTGCGCAAAGGCCGAAAAGCACCGCCGCCGTGCGGCGCGGCCCGATCCTGTCCAGCGCAGAACCGACCGGGATCTGTGCCGCCGCGAAGGTCAGGAACCACAGGCCCGAGGCCGCCGCCAGATCCTCGGCCCCGATCCCGAGATCGGTTTTCAGAACCGGCGCCATGACCGCAAGAAAAGCGCGGTAGAACTGGCTGAGGACATAGGCGGCGACCAGCGCAGCGATCCCGGCGCGCATCAGGCGGCCTGCGGCGCCCAGGGTTTTTCGCGGATCGGCAGATGCACCAGCGCCGAGAAGGCACCGACCCCGACGCCGATCCACCAGACCAGCGTATAGCCGCCCGTCAGGTCATACATCTTGCCGCCCAGCCAGACGCCGAGGAAGCCGCCGATCTGGTGCGACAGGAAGACGAAGCCGTAAAGCGTGCCCATGTAGCGCAGCCCGTAGATATGTGCGACCAGCCCGCTGGTCAGCGGCACGGTTGCCAGCCAAAGTGCCCCCATGGACAGCGAGAACAGCAGCACAGTTGTCGGTGTCATCGGCAGCAGGATGAACAGCGCCGCCACGATGGTCCGCGCGGTATAAACCCCGGCCAGCAGGTATTTCTTGGTGTATTTCTTGCCCAGCATCCCGGCGGTAATGGTGCCCACGATATTGGCAAGACCAATCACCGCGATGGCAACGGCGCCCAGGGCCGAGGTCGTCTCGATCCCCATGGCGGCCAGCGGGCCGTTCGGGTCGATCGGGCCGCACATCTCGGTCACGAAGGCCGGAAAATGCGCGGTGATGAAAGCAAGCTGGTAGCCGCAGGAAAAGAACCCGAGGAAGATCATGATATAGGACGGGTCGGTGAAGGCGCGTTTCAGCACCGTGCCAAGGCTTTCCTCCAGCTCCTGTCTGGTTGCCATCTCGGGCGAGCGCAGGAAGGGCAACGCCAGCAGCGTCGCCATGATGATTGCGGCGAAGATCAGGAACACCGTCTGCCACGGAAAGCTTTGCAGCAGAATTTCGGCCAGGGGCGCGCCGACCACCTGACCGGCCGACCCGGCCGCCGTGGCGATCCCCAGCGCGAGCGAGCGGTTTTCCGGCGACGACGCGCGCCCCACCACCGCCAGCACCACGCCAAAGCCGGTGCCTGCGATGCCGAAGCCTACCAGCACTTCGTAAAGCTGCATTTCCAGTGGCGTCATCGCATAGGATGACAGTACCAGACCCAGTGCATACAGAATGGCTCCGCCGATGATCGCCTTGCGATCACCGAACCGTTCCGCCACCGCACCGAACAGCGGCTGGCCAATGCCCCAGGCAAGGTTCTGGATGGCGATGGCCAGCGAAAATTCCGCGCGCGGCCAGCCGAATTCCTCGCCAATCGGGATCTGGAACATACCGAAACTTGCCCTGAGGGCAAAGTTCAGCAGCAGGATGGCACAGCCCGCGATCAGGACTGGCGTGAAAAGGGGGGCTTTGGTCATCGGCGCGCTCCGGGGGTTCGGTGCAAGGTGATGCGCGCCTGCGGCAGGGTCAATTTGATTTTTGTGATGCATACAATGACCGTTCCTGATGCTTCCGGCAGCGATTTCGCCCCTGCGGCCACAATCGGCAGGAATTTATGCCGCCCGCTGCCGATCCCGCTTGCCATGCAGACGGCTCGTCGTGATGTTAGCGCGAACATTCATGGGGTTTCGGATGACGGATTGGTGGCGTGGCGCGGTGGTCTATCAGATCTATCCGCGCAGCTTTCAGGACAGTGATGGTGACGGCATCGGCGATCTGAAGGGCATTACTGCCCGGCTGGATCATGTGGCGGGGCTTGGCGTCGATGCAATCTGGCTGTCGCCGGTGTTCCGAAGCCCGATGGCCGACATGGGATATGATGTCAGCGATTATTGCGACATCGACCCGCTGTTCGGCACGCTGGAGGATTTCGACGCGCTGGTCGCGCGGGCGCATGATCTGGGGCTGAAGGTCATCATTGATCAGGTGATCAGCCATTCGTCGGACCAGCACCCCGCCTTTGTCGAAAGCCGCAAGGACCGCAGCAACCCAAAGGCCGACTGGTATGTCTGGGCCGATCCGAAGCCCGATGGCAGTCCGCCCTCGAACTGGCTTTCGGTCTTTGGCGGCAGCGCGTGGGAATGGGATTCGCGGCGGCGGCAATATTACCTGCACAACTTCCTGACCTCGCAGCCTGACTTCAACTTTCACAACCCGGAGGTGCAGGACTACCTGCTGGGCACCATGCGCTTCTGGCTGGAACGCGGGGTCGATGGCTTCCGGCTGGATACGGTGAACTACTATTTCCACGACGCGAAGCTGCGCGACAACGGGCCGGAACCGCGGGAGGAAAACATTCCCGCCGTGAACCCCTATGACATGCAGGACCACGAATATTCCAAATGCCGCCCGGAAAATCTGCCGTTTCTGGAACGGATGCGCGAGTTGCTGGACGAATTCGATGCCCGCACCATGGTCGGCGAGGTGGGCGAGGGCCCGCGCCGCGCCCTGCGCATCATGGAGGAATATACCTCCGGCCACCGGCTGCACATGGCCTATAGTTTCGACATGCTGGGGCCGAAGTTCACGCCTGCGCATTTCCGGTCGCGCGTCGAAGGCTTCTTTACCGCCGCACCGAATGGCTGGCCGATGTGGGCCTTTTCCAACCATGACGTGATCCGCCATGTCTCGCGCTGGGCCGACCATGGCCCGCAGGACGCGGTAGCAAAGCTGGCGGCCGCGATGCTGCTGAGCCTTGAGGGCTCGATCTGCCTCTATCAGGGCGAGGAACTGGGCCAGACCGAGACCGACATCGAATATCACGAGCTGACCGACCCGCCGGGTTTCCGCTTCTGGCCGGATTACAAGGGCCGTGACGGATGCCGTACGCCGATGGTCTGGGATGGCTCGGCCCATGGCGGGTTCACCACCGGCAAGCCTTGGCTGCCCGTAAAGCCGCCGCAACTGGCGCGGAATGTGGCGGCGCAGGGGGCGGGGTCGGTGCTGGACTGCTATCGCAGCCTGCTGGCGTGGCGCAAAGGCTCGGCGCTGGTGGCCGGGCGCAGCACGTTCTTTGATGTGAGGCCCCCCCTGCTGTCCTTCCGGCGCGACGGGGCGGAGGGGTCTGTGTTCTGCGCCTTCAACCTGTCGGACAAGCCGGTGAGCCTGCCCGTCAAGGGTCTGACCGCGCTGGACGGGCCGCAAGAGGGGGCAACGCTGGCGGGCGACAAGCTGAGCCTTGCCCCCTGCGGCTGGGTCTGGGCCTCCTGCGACACGGCTGTGCGGGCCTGAGCCTTAGAGCGCCTTCACCATCCGGTGCACGGTATGGCGCCGCGCGCCATAGTCCCGGTCGGGGAAAACCTGATCGGGCTGAAATCCTTCGCGTGCCCAGAAGGCGCGGCCCTTCGCATTCGCATCCAGCGCCGCGATGAACAGCCTTGTGGCGCCGCGCGCCTTGGCACGCGCCTCGACCTCGCGCAGCAGCCGCGCGCCCTGGCCGGAGCCGCGTGCCTCTGGCGCAAAGACCATGAGGCCGATATAGGCGTCTCCGGCCTCGGGATAGCCGAAGGCGACATCCACCTTGCCGATCAGCCGGTCGGCGGCAAACATCCCCAGACGCAGGCTGGTCGTCGGGTCGATCCCGGGCGGGGCATCGGTGAAGAAACTGGCGGCCTGCGAGCCATCGACCGCCGCGCCGCTTTCAAGATCGACATAATCTGCGGCGGCGCGGAACAGCGCCTCCACCGCCGCAAGGTCGGTCTGCGGGTCCAGATCACGGATCATCGGGCACCTCGATCTTCAGGATTTCCAGTTCCACCGCCCCGGCCGGGCGGCGCCATGTCACCACATCGCCGACCCGCGCCCCGATCAGCGCCCGCGCCAGCGGCGATTGCGGGGCGATGCGGCCAAGTGCGGCATCGGCCTCATCCTCGCCGGTGATTTCATAAGCCACCTCCGCGCCGTCCTCATCCGCCACTGTCACGCGATGGCCAAAGGCAACTTCGGTCGTGCCATGGCTGGCCGGATCAATCAGGATGGCACTGCGCAGTCGGGCCTCAAGGTAGCGGATGTCCCGCTCCGCCGCCGCCTCGGGCAGCCGGTCCAGCCGCTCTGCCCGCGCGCGCAACTGGGCGAGTTCTGCCTGCACCGCCAAAAGCCGCGCCTGCAAGGCCGCCAGCCCGCGCGGGGTGACGTAATTCGGATGCGGCGACACCGGCAGGTCGGGCAGCGGCGCCAGATCATTGGTATCTTCCTTGACGAAAGCGCGGCTCATCGGATGATCGGCTCCAGCGGGTCATAGGTCACGCCACCATCCCATGCGGCGACCGGCAGGCTGTCGGGCTTGTAGCGGATATGCGCCAGATCGGGGCGGGCGAAGAAGCGGCGCTCGGTCACCACGTCCTCGGGGTCGCGCCAGTCCGCCCGCAGGTCGCCCGCGACGATGGTGCAGCGGAAATAGACGTCCACCTGATGAAACGGCCCGTTCGGATCGTGGAACTCGTTTACCAGTGCCACCTCGCCCACAGTGACGGTCAGCCCGCATTCCTCATGCACTTCACGGATCAGGTTGTCGGGCAGCGAGGCGCCGCGTTCCACGCCACCGCCGGGCGCGCACCACAGGTCGGACACGCCGCCGCCCCAGGCATTGACCAGCAAAAGGCGGTTTTCATGCAGGATGAGGGCACGAACGGCGAGACGGGGACACGGGGTTTTCATGGATCGAGCCTTGCCGATGCACGCGGCTTTGTCCATGCTCCGCCGCATGAGCCTGCGCCGCGATCTTGTCCTGAGCCTTGCCCTTGCAACCAGTCTGACCGCCAGTGCGGTGCAGGCTGATTGCGTCGTGCTGCTGCACGGCCTTGCCCGCAGCGAGGCTTCGCTTCTGGCGATGCAGGAGGCGCTGGAGGTCCAGGGCTATCAGGTGGTGAACGAGGGATATCCCTCGACCGAGGCGCCGATCCGCGATTTGGCGCCGTTGGTGGGCGAGGGTGTCGCGCAATGCGCGCCCGGCCCGGTGCATTTCGTCACGCATTCGATGGGTGGCATTCTGGCGCGCGTCTGGCTGAAGGATCACAAGCCCGAGGTGATGGGGCGTGTCGTCATGCTGGCGCCGCCCAACCACGGCTCTGAACTGGTGGATGCCTTCGGCCAGATTGGTGCCTTTGAATGGCTGAACGGCCCCGCCGGGCTGGAGCTGGGCACCGGCGCCGGATCGGTGCCGCGTGCCCTGCCGCTGCCGGATTACGAACTGGGCGTGATCGCAGGCAACCGTTCGCTGAACCCGATCTATTCCTCGATCATCACGGGGCGCGACGATGGCAAGGTTTCCGTCGCCTCGACCAAGGTGGCAGGTATGAAGGCGCATATCACCCTGCCGGTAACCCATACGTTCATGATGCTCAGCCCCGAGGTCATTGCCCAGACCGTGCTTTTCCTGAAGGAAGGCCGGTTCGATGCCGACATGACCTATGCCCGCGCGGTGGAGATTACGCTGGGCGAGGCGCCCTGAACGCGAACGGCCGCCGGGGGGTCCCGACGGCCGCTTGCGAAAGATCCGGGTGGATCAGATGCTGAGGCAGATGTATTTCATCTCCAGATAATCCTCCATCCCGTGACGCGAGCCTTCGCGGCCAAGGCCGGATTGCTTGACGCCACCGAAAGGTGCCACCTCGGTCGAGATGATCCCGGTATTCACGCCGACGATGCCGTATTCCAGCGCTTCCTGAACGCGGGTGATGCGGCCGATGTCACGGGCATAGAAGTAGGAGGCAAGGCCGAAGATGGTGGCATTGGCCTTGGCGATCACCTCGTCCTCGGTCTCGAACTTGAACAGCGGCGCCAGCGGGCCAAAGGTTTCCTCGTTCGTCACCAGCATCTCGTCGGTGACATTGGCCACAACGGTCGGCTGGAAGAAGGTGCCGCCCAGATCATGACGTTTGCCGCCAGTGATGATCTGTGCGCCCTTGCCGAGCGCGTCGGAGATGTGTTCCTCGACCTTCTCGACCGCACCCATGTTGATGAGCGGCCCGGTGGTCACCCCGTCCTTCAGCCCGTCGCCGACGTTCAGCTTGTTCACCGCAGCGGCCAGTTTGGCGGCGAAGGCATCATAGACGCCAGCCTGCACATAGATGCGGTTGGCGCAGACGCAGGTCTGGCCGTTGTTGCGGAACTTCGACATCATCGCACCATCGACTGCCGCATCCAGATCGGCGTCGTCGAACACGATAAAGGGCGCGTTGCCGCCCAGTTCCATCGAGCATTTCATCACCTGATCCGCCGCCTGACGCAGCAGGATGCGGCCCACTTCGGTCGAGCCGGTGAAGGTCAGCTTGCGGACGGCATGGTTTTCACAGAACTCCTTGCCGATGTCCGAGGATCGCTGCGAGGTGATGACCGAAAAGATGCCCTTCGGCAGCCCGGCGCGTTCGCCCAGCACCGCCAGCGCCAGCGCCGACAGCGGTGTTTCCGCCGCAGGGCGGGCGACGAAGCCACAGCCCACCGCGATGGCCGGGCCGCATTTGCGGGTGATCATCGCATTCGGGAAGTTCCACGGCGTGATCGAGCCGACAACCCCGATGGGCTGCTTGATCACGGTGATGCGCTTGTCGCGCTGGTGGCCAGGAATGGTTTCGCCATAGATGCGCTTGGCCTCTTCGCCGAACCATTCGATGAAGCTGGCGCCATAGGCGATCTCGCCCTTCGCCTCGGCCAGCGGCTTGCCCATTTCTGCGGTCAGGATCGCGCCAAGGTCGTCCTGGTTCGCCATCATCAGCTCGAACCACTTGCGCATTACGGCGGCGCGTTCCTTGCCGGTGCGGGCGGCCCATTCCTTCTGCGCCTTTTCGGCGGCGGCAATGGCGCGCGCGGTTTCGGCGCGGCCAAGGTTCGGCACGGTGCAGATCACATCACCGCGGGCGGGGTTCGTCACTTCGAAGGTGCTGCCGTCATCGGCGTCGATCCATTCCCCGGCAACATAAGCCTGGGTCGCCAGCAGCGACGGGTCTTTCAGCAGCGCGCGCAGGTCGGTCACGGAATCAAGCATGGAAGCCTCCTCATTCGGGTCGCGCGCAGGAAACTCCTTTGCGCCGCCGCTGTCCAGTTCGGCAACGACGGTTTCCGGTGGATTCCGCATGTTTTGATCAAAAATCACCGCGCAGCGGTCAGCCGTTGGAATGCATCCGCTCGATATAAGCGCGCATTTCCTCGGCCTCGTGCCGGGCATCGCGCAGCCCTTCCATCGCGGCGCGCAGTTCCGCCTCGGTCTGGGCGATCTGGTTGCTCAGCTCTGCCTCGCGCTGTTCCAGATAGATAATCGCCTGATCGCGGGTTTCCTCGGCCTCGTGCAGCGATTGCGCCAGACGCTCCAGCTCTCCCATATCGGCGGCCGAGACGCGACGGAAGCGGTGCACCAGCCAGTTGGCGAACCAGCCCAGAGTGAAGGCCAGCATCAGAACGACGGCCGAGACGATGACGAATTCATTGCGGTTCATGCTGTGCGGTCCTCAAGCTCGGGTCGTCATCGGTCAGTTGTTCTGTGCGGGCCGGGGTTTCGGCCTTGTGGTGATTTCCTTCGGGGCGATCGAAGGGCTGGTATCATTCGAGAAATCCGGGCCGTCCTCCCCGGCGGAAGCGGCAGGTGCGGATTCCGGCGCGGCTTCACCTTCTGCCGCCTCGGCGGTGGCCTCGACCTGATCTTCCTCGGCAGCTTCGGCCGGTGCGGCAGTTTCCAGCAGTGTGAATTCAATGCGGCGGTTCGCCTCGCGCCCTTCCTCGGTGCCGTTGTCGGCAATCGGCAGCCCTTCGCCATAGCCCTTGGCCACCATGCCGCTGATGTCGACGCGCCGCCCTTGCAGCGCCAGCAGCACCGCCTCGGCCCGCGCCTGGCTGAGCGCGAGGTTCCCCTCGGTCGATCCCTGCGCGTCGGTATGACCGGCGATTTCCAGCTTCATCACCGGGCAGCCCAGCAGGATCTTGGCCAGAGCTTCCATCGTTTCGCCTGTCGGCCCATCAATCTCGGCGGAACCGGGGGCAAAGTTGATTTTGCTGGTGGCCACGGCCTTGTTCAGCTCGGCTGCACATTCCTGCGGGCTTGGCAGGGCGGCAAACGGGTCCAGCGCCTCGTCGTAGCGCACATTGACGCGGAAAGGCTGGCCCTGACCCAGCTTGCCGGACAGGATCTGCGACACCCGCGCCCGGCTGCCCTGATTGCCGCTGACCCCGGTCAGGTCCACCGTATCGGCGCGCACGGTCAGCCTGCCGTCATGCAGTTCGGCCAGCGCCTCCAGCCCGGCCAGAACGCGCACGGGCCAGCCATCGGGCAGATCCTCGTCGAAGCGTGTTGCGGTATAAACCTGATCGGCCCCGAACCGCGCGCGGGCGTAGCTGTCGACCGCCGATTTCAGCAGCGCATCGGTCAGGCGGCCGCGCAACTGCACCCGCCCCTCGGGCGACAGCGTGGCGGTAAATTCGGCCGGGCCCTGCGCCTTGGCATCGGGTTTCGGCGGCAGGGTGGATTTCAGCGAGAAGACGGCGGGAAGCGCGGTCTGCAATTCGCCCACCACCTGATCGAAGGTCGCCTGCGAAGCGCCCGGTTCCGCCAGCAGCGTGACATCGGCGTCGGAGAAGGTGATGCTGCCACCGCCCAAAGCCTCCACGGCCTTGATCCCGGCTTCTACCGCTTCGGCCCAGCTGGGGGTCGGCACACCCAGACCCACGGTGCAGATCGAGGTGCCCTGCACGCCCGCCGCCGTGCCAGCGCGCAGGATGCGGTCACGCGCGCGGTCAGTGTCGGCGGAACAGGCGTCAAAGCGTGCGCCCTCGGCATCCTTGATGAACCGCAGGGTGAAGGGCGTCAGCACCGGGCGCGGTGCCGAAATCTCGACCACAACCTCCAGCCCTGCGGGCCTGATCTTGGCCAGTTCGGTTTCCAGCCGCCGTTTCTGCGCGTCGCTGTCGGAAATTGCCGTCACCGCTACCCGATCCGCCGCCACCGAGATCTTGGAGCGTGGCAGCAGTTTCAGCGCTTCGGTTCCGAAGGCCAGCGCCTCGGACCACCGCTCAGGCGCCGGAAATGCGGCGGTTTCCAGCATGTCCGATACTGGCAAATCGCCTGCGATGGCCGAAACCTCGTCGCGCAGCAACTGATCGGCGGCTTCCGGTTCGGGATCGGCCGGATTCAGCCGCACCGAAGCGGGCAGCAGCCCGATAACCGAAAGCCCGTCGGTATTGCGCAGCATTTCCACCGAAAAGCGCGGCGCCTCGATCGCACGCACCGGGGCCACTGACATCCGGTCACGCACCCGCGAAGAATCGACCACTGCGCCGACAAGGTTGACCGCCCGGAACCGCGCGGCCTCGTTCGGCGCCTCACCCGACAGGCGAACCTGAAGCCCCGTCGTGCGCACATGGGTCCATGTCATGCCGGCGGTCAGCAGTTGTGACCGCACCGCCGCCTCTGTCCGGTTCTCGATCAGCATGGCGGCTGTCCAGGCGATCACGATGGAAACCACCCCCCCGCCGACAAAAGCGGCCGTCGTCAGGAGCGGGGTGCGTAATCTCATCGGTGGGCCTTCGGAACCTTTATGTTGTTGCTTCCTTAGGGTGCCGGGACGAACGGATCAATCAGACCGTCGCCGCACCGGCAAGAAACAGCGCAAGAATCAGCCCTGCATCGCGATTCGACCGGAAGAGATGCAGGCAGTTTTCGGTGTCGGTGGTATCCAGCCGCGCCAGTTGCCAGCGCAGGTGCCAGCCGAACAACATCACCCCCAGCAACCCCAGCGCCATCGGCCAGACCGATCCGGCCTCGATCAGTGCCGCGATGACGGCCAGCGCCGCGAGGCTGACCGATCCGATCAGGAAGCGTGTCAGCCAGAGCCGCGAACTGTCATCGCCGAACAGCCGCGCGGTGGATTTGACGCCGATCAGCGCGTCGTCCTCCTTGTCCTGATGCGCATAGATCGTGTCGTAGAACAGCGTCCACAGGATGCCCGCCACCCACAGGATGACCGGCGGCAGGCTCAGGCTGCCGGTATGGGCGGCCCAGGCCACCAGTGTGCCCCAGTTAAAGGCGAGGCCAAGAAAGAACTGCGGCCACCAGGTGAACCGCTTGGCGAAGGGATAGATCGCCACCAGCGCCAGCGAGGCCACCCCCAGCGCGATGGCCATAGGGGTGAAGGTGAACAGGATCGCCGCCCCGATCAGGCATTGCAGCGTCATCCAGGCCACGGCCTGCCGCACGCTGACCTGACCGGAGGGCAGGGGGCGCGACCGGGTGCGCGCCACAGCCGCATCAAACTCGCGGTCGGTGATGTCGTTCCATGTGCAGCCAGCGCCCCGCATGACGGCTGCGCCAATCGTGCAGCCCGCGAAGATCCACAGATCGCGCCAGCCGATGCCCGCGGGATCGGCGGCAGCCGCCAGCCACAGGCCCCAGTAGCAGGGCAGAAGCAGCAGCCACGTCCCGATGGGTCTGTCGGCCCGGCTGAGCCGCAGATAGGGGCGCAGCGCAGCGGGGGCGTAAAGATCGACCCAGTTCCCCTTCGGCGCATCGGCGACGCTTGCTTGGGCCTCTGGCGTTTTGGCGCGCTCGGTCATAGGTTTGGCCTGTCATGGCAGATGCGAAGATCAGGCTTTATGTAGACCACCCTCTTGCCGGGGGGCAATCGGTTCCGCTGACCGAGGATCAGGCACGCTATCTGTTCGCCGTGATGCGGCTGCAACCCGGCGCGCTGGTGCTGCTGTTCAACGGCCGGGATGGCGAATGGCTGGCCGAGGTGGCCGAGGCGGGCAAGCGCGGCGGGCGGCTGGTCTGCCAGTCGCAGACCCGGCGCTTGCAGGCGCCGCCGGATCTGTGGCTGGTCTTTGCCCCGGTCAAGAAGGCGCGCACCGATTTCATCGTGGAAAAGGCGGTGGAACTGGGCGTGGCGCGCATCCTGCCGGTGCAGACTCACTTCACCAATTCCGAACGTCTGCGTGCGGACCGTCAGCAGGCCCATGCGGTCGAGGCGGCGGAGCAATGCGGCGCGACCTTCGTGCCCGAGGTGGCCGAGCTGCAACCGCTCGACCGGCTTCTTGCGGGCTGGCCCGCCGGACGTCGCATCCTGTGGTGCAATGAAGCGAAGGCGGGTGTCGCCACCGCGCTGGCCGGGCAACCCGCCGGGCCTTGGGCCATCCTGATCGGCCCCGAGGGCGGCTTTTCCGACCGTGAGCGTGCAAAGCTTGCCGCCCTGCCGCAGGTGGTGGAGGCAAGCCTTGGCCCCCGCATCCTGCGTGCCGAGACGGCGGCGCTCGCGGCGCTGACGCTGTGGCAGTCGGCATTGGGAGACTGGAAGTGATTCGCCCCGAGGCTCTGGCCATGCTCTCCCGCTGGCGCGAAAGCGGCTTTGCCGTCGCGCTGGGCCTCTTCGGCCTGTGGCTTGCCGGTCGCGGTGGCTGGGTCTTCGGGCCGCTGGGGCTGGCGCTTGCGGCGGCGGGCACGGCCTTCCTCATCCTCGCCCTGCGCCGCGCGCGGTTCCGGCAGAACAGTATCGGTCCGGGGCTGGTGGAGCTGGACGAAAGCCAGATCACCTATTTCGGCCCGACCGGCGGCGGGGCGGTTTCACTGCGCGAACTGGTCGAGTTGCGACTGCTTGCGCGCGGCGGGCGACGTTTCTGGCGGCTGAAACAGGCGGATGGGCAGGCCCTGCTGGTGCCGGTTGATGCCACTGGGGCCGATCGTCTGTTCGATGCCTTCTCGGCCCTGCCGGGGATGGACAGCCATACTCTTGTTGCCGCCCTCGCCCCCATAGGGGGCGCCGCGTCAGGCGGCCTGCCTGCCTCTGCGACAGATACGCTCGGGCCTGTCATCTGGCATCGCCCTGCGCGGCGTGCCTTGACTTGACCGCGAACGCGCGCCACCTGTTAGCGCCCGACCCGCATCGAACGGAGCCTTCCCCATGTCCATTCCTCAATCCGGTGGCGGCCCCATCGAGCGGTTCGAGCAACTGGCCGAATACCTCGCCTCGGGTTGCAAACCGAAAGCCGAATGGCGCATCGGCACCGAGCACGAGAAATTCGGCTTCCTGACCGACAGCCACCTGCCGCTGCCCTATGATGGTGCGCATTCGGTAAAGGCGCTGCTGGAAGGGCTGCGCGACCGTTTCAACTGGCAGCCTGTGCTGGAAGGCGAGCATATCATCGGCCTCAGCCGTAACGGCGCCAATATCTCGCTGGAGCCGGGTGGCCAGTTCGAGCTTTCGGGCGCCCCGGTGGCCAGCCTGCACGACACCGCCGCCGAATTGCAGAACCACTTCGACGAGGTGCGCGCCGTGACCGAGGGCTGGGGCGTTGGCTTCCTTGGCCTGGGTGCCGCGCCGGAATGGACGCATGAGCAGATGCCGGTGATGCCCAAGGGGCGTTATCGGCTGATGACCGAATACATGGGCCGCGTCGGCACCCATGGCACGCAGATGATGTATCGCACCTCGACGACGCAGGTGAACCTCGATTACGCTTCTGAGGCCGACATGGTGAAGAAGCTGCGCGTCGCGCTGGCGCTGCAACCCGTGGCGACGGCGCTCTTCGCCTCCTCGCCGTTCTTTGATGGCAAGCCGAACGGCCATCGGTCCTGGCGTTCACGCATCTGGCGGGGCCTTGATGACGCGCGCACCGGCATGCTGCCCTTCGCCTTTGAACCCGGCATGGGCTTTCAGCGCTATGTCGATTGGGTGCTGGATGTGCCGATGTATTTCGTCTACCGCGACGGCAAATACATCAATGCGCTGGGCCAGAGCTTCCGCGATTTCCTGCGCGGTGAACTGCCGGCGCTGCCGGGCGAAAAGCCCACGCTGTCGGATTGGGCGGACCATCTGACCACCGTTTTCCCCGAAGCGCGGGTGAAGAAATACATCGAGATGCGCGGCGCCGATTGTGGCGATCAGCCGCATATCGTGGCACTGCCCGCCTATTGGGTCGGGCTGATGTATGACGATGCCGCGCTGGATGCCGCATGGGATCTGGTGAAAGGCTTCGATGCGGAAACGCGCGAGGGGCTGCGGGTTGCGGCTTCCGTTTCCGCACTGGCGGGTGAGGCGAATGGCGTGAAGCTGATTGACCTTGCACATGCCACCGTGGGCCTGTCGCATGCCGGACTTGCCGCGCGCGGTCTGGGCGAGGAGCGCCTGCTGGCGCCCCTGATGCAAAGCCTTGGCAGCGGGCAGGTGCAGGCAGATCGCCTCCTTGCCGCCTATCACGGGGAATGGGGCGGCAGCCTCGCGCCGCTCTATCAGGCTGCGCGCGTGGTGTGACGAGCCGGGGCGCGGGGCCTGCGCCCCGGCTCGTCACTTCTTGCCGATCTTCGGTTCCGTCCCGGTGCGCAGCCGCTGGATGTTGGCTGCATGGCGGAAGAACACCAGAAGCGTCAGGATCATGCCCAGAAACAGCATCTGGCCCTGACCCAGAACCAGCATCCAGATGGTCGAACTCGCCGCTGCGGCCAGCGCCGACAGTGAAGAAATCCGGGCGAGGATGGCAACCACCAGCCAGGTGGCACAGCAGGCAAGGCCGACGGGCCAGGCCAGTGCCAGCAGGACGCCCAGAAAGGTTGCCACACCCTTGCCGCCCCTGAAGTTCAGGAACACCGGATACAGGTGGCCCAGAAAGGCCGCCAGACCGGCAAGCTGCGCCGCGTCCTCGCCCGCCACGGTCCGCGCGATCAGCACCGCCACCGCCCCCTTGGCGCCATCCAGCAGCAGGGTTGCCGCTGCGGCCCCCTTGTTGCCGGTGCGCAGGACATTGGTTGCACCGATATTGCCCGAACCGATCTGCCGCAGGTCGCCCAGCCCCATCAGGCGCGTGATGACCACACCAAAGGGTACCGACCCGAGCAGATAGGCAAAGAAGGCAACCAGAAACAGTGTCGTGGGATCGGTCGTCAGGCCCGGCATGCGTTATTCTCCTGCCGCAAAGACACGGGTGCCGCCCACCCATGTGGCGAGCACCTTACCCTCCATCCGCTGCCCGTCAAAGGGGGTGTTCTTCGACTTGGACCGCAGGGTGAAACGGTCGAGCACGAAGGGCGCATCCGGGTCGAACAGCACCAGATCGGCGGGGGCGCCCGTTGCCAGCCTGCCCTGCGGCAGGCCCAGACGCCGCGCGGGGTTGAGGCTGAGTGCGCGCCACAATTGCGGCAGGCTCAGGTGCCCGGCGTGGTAAAGGCGCATTGCGGCGGGCAGCAAGGTTTCAAGCCCGACAGCGCCCGATGCGGCCTCTTCATAGGGCAGGCGCTTGCTTTCCTCGTCGGCAGGGGTGTGCATGGAGCAGATCACGTCGATCAGCCCCGACCCCACTGCCTCGACCATGGCCAGACGGTCCTCCTCGGACCGCAGCGGCGGGGTCATGCGGAAGAAGGTGCGATAGTCGCCCACGTCGATCTCGTTCAGCGTCAGGTGATGGATCGACACCCCCGCCGTCACGTCGAACCCGTTCTTCAGCGAGCGTTCCAGCGCGGGCAGGGTGCGGGCGCAGGTGATCTGGTCGGCGTGATAGCGCACGCCGGTCATCTCGACCAAGCCGATGTCGCGGTCAAAGCCCATGCGTTCCGCTATCGGATGCACACCCGGCAGACCGCGCAGAGAGGCGAACTTGCCGCTGGTCACGGCGGCGCCTTTCGACAGGCCGGGTTCCTGCGGATGGCCGATCACCAGCGCGCCAAGGCTGCGGGCATAGGTGAAGGCCCGCCCCAGCGCCTTGGTATCGGTGCTGACCGCATCGGCATCGGTGAAGGCCACGGCGCCCGCATCCAGAAGAAAGCCGATCTCGGTCATCTCGTGGCCCTGACGGCCCTTGGTCAGCGCGGCCATGTGGCGGATGCGCACGGGGCTGGCTTCGGCCGCGCGCCGCGTCACGAATTCCAGCACCTCGGGCGTGTCGATGGCGGGCGCGGTATCGGGGCGTGCGATGATTGTCGTCACCCCGCCCGCCGCCGCCGCCAGCCCGGCGGATCGAAAGCTTTCGCGGTGCCGTTCGCCCGGCTCGCCGATCTTGACGCCAAGATCCACGATACCGGGTGCAAGGCATTTGCCGCCGCAATCCACGATCTCGGCCCCTTCGGGCGCAGGTTCGTTCACCGCGACAATCTGCCCGCCGCGCAGCGTCAGGCTGCCGGGCGCATCGGTCAGCGCCTCGGGGTCGATCAGGCGGGCATTGGTGAAATGCAGGGTCATGTCATGCCCTCCGGGGGTAGGATTGAAATGCAGGGGCGGGCATCAGCCGGACCCCAGCACGAAAACGAGTGTGAAAAGCCCGAGGAAGACCAGAACAGCGACGGCCACCATGCCGCCGGCGCGCATTTCCTCTTTGGTGGGCTTGCGGTTCGGATCGGGTTTCATGCAGCCCCCCTTTGCACCTGCCGGATCAGCGCCAGCACCTGCGCACTTTCGACGATACGGTCGAAGATCAGGCTTTCGGTCACTGCGCCGCGCGGGCCGGTCATCTGCTGGCGCAGGGTGATCGTTGCTGGCTCGCCCTCACTGTCCACGATGGTCGCCGGGGTCAGTGTCAGCGCATGTTCCCGCACCCCGGCCAGCGGCCAGTGCATCGCCGCGATGGCGCGGCGGTCGGTCAGCGTGTAGCGCGCGAATTTTGCCCGCAGGCGCGGCTGATAGGCCCGCCAGAACGCAAGTTTCAGGCCGACAACCAGAAAGGGCAGGCCGAACAGCCAGAAGGCGCCCTGTTCCATCGCTTTGGTCATCCAGAAGAGCGAAAAAGCGATGAAGGCGAGGCCAAAGATCATTTCGCCGGGCCGCGAGACATCCAGAAGGCCGCCCGGCTCGGGCCGCCCTTCCCACAGGATACGCTCGCCCGGCTGCAAATCGGTCATGCCCGCCCGCCCCGTGCCGCTTCGATCCGCGCACGGGTGGCGGCGCCGTCGCGCAGGTATTTCATCAGGAATTTCTCGCCCGAGCGGGTGATGACGACCAGATCGCCGAACACCGGCTTCACATCGGCGATATCACCCAGCGGGATCGCCTGCCCGGCGGGGCCCAAAAGCCGCCGGTCGGTCAGCCGCCATTCCGCCGCCAGCGCCTCGGAGGCGAGCCAGGCCGACCGCAGGCCCAGCGCCAGCACCGCCGCGACCGGCCCGATCCATGGATAGGGGTTGCCAAGCGCCAGCAGCGCGGCCCCGGCCAGCGTGCCGAAAACCACCACAAGGATCAGGGTGTTGCGCCAGTAGACCGTGCGGTCAGCGCGAAAGGTCTCCACCAGCCGCTCACCTTCGGCCAGCGGATGCGGGCCGCGAAACAGGCTGTCGCGGGCGGGGCCATCGGTCATACCATGGTCTCCGCCGCCTTCGCGCCGCGTTCGGCACGCAGGTTGCGGGCCAGGAGGTCCATGCAGGCCATGCGCACCGCGACGCCCATCTCGACCTGATCCTGAATCACGCTGCGGTTGATGTCGTCGGCCAGCTCTCCGTCGATCTCCACCCCGCGGTTCATCGGGCCGGGGTGCATGACGATGGCATCCGGCGCGGCAACCGACAGCTTTTCCCCGTCCAGCCCGTAGCGGTGATAATATTCGCGTTCTGAGGGGATGAAGCCGCCATCCATCCGTTCCTTCTGAAGCCGCAGCATCATCACCACATCGGCGCCCTTCAGCCCCTCGCGCATGTCGTCAAACACCTCGCAGCCGAATTCGGCCACGCCCGAGGGCATCAGCGTCGGGGGGCCGATCAGCCGCACGCGGTTTTCCATCTTGCCCAGAAGGATCAGGTTCGACCGCGCCACCCGGCTGTGCGCGATGTCGCCGCAGATCGCCACGGTCAGCCGCTGGATGCGGCCCTTCGCGCGACGGATGGTCAGCGCATCCAGCAGGGCCTGTGTCGGATGTTCATGCTTGCCGTCGCCTGCGTTCAGCACAGCGCAATTCACCTTGCTGGCCAGAAGGTTGACCGCGCCGGAGTTCGGATGCCGCACCACCAGCAGGTCAGGGTGCATCGCGTTCAGCGTCAGCGCTGTGTCGATCAGCGTCTCGCCCTTCTTCACGCTGGACTGCGCAACGCTCATGTTCATCACATCGGCGCCGAGACGCTTGCCCGCCAGCTCGAAACTCGCCTGCGTGCGGGTCGAGTTTTCGAAGAACATGTTGATCTGGGTCATCCCCTCCAGCGCGTCAGAGCTTTTGACGGTGCGCCGGTTCAGATCGACATAGCGTTCGGCCAGATCCAGAACGCTGCGGATCTCGTCAGGGGCGAGGTGTTCGATGCCGAGCAGATGACGGGCGCGGAACGACATGGAAACCTCCCTCGGCAGCGGTTGCCGCGTTATAGGCAGCCGGGGAAGGCGGATCAATCGGTGAAATCGGCGCTGGCCTTATCGGATGCTGCCGAGGATGTCATCCCACAGGTCTGCCCGCATCTGGAAAGCCTCGTTCAGACTTTCGATGGTCATCAGATTGTTCTTGATGGTCAGGTTCATCTTTTCGAGATCCAGCGACGGGTCGATCAGCAGGCGGTCTTCATCGGGGTTGAAATCCACGAGGTCGATCTTGCCCTTCGTCAGGGCATCCTTGCTGAGCACGAAAGTATCCTCGCCCTCGCCGCCTACCAGTTGTGTCGTGCCGCCATTGGCGACCAGCGTGTCGTTGCCCGCGCCGCCGCGCAGCAACAGCTTGCCGGTGCCGCCGACCAGCATGTCATTGCCGTCGCCGCCGTCCAGCGTGTCATTGCCCGCGTCGCTGACCAGCTTGTCATTGCCTGCCCCCCCTATCAGCCGGTCGTTTCCGGTGCCGCCGGAAATCTGGTCATCGCCCGCGCCGCCGTCGATCTTGTCGTTGCCGGCATTGCCTTCCAGAATGTCATTGCCGCCCAGACCGCGCAGCACATCCTGCCCGACACTGCCGACAATATGGTTGATCTTGCTGGTGCCTTTGGTGATCGCATCGCCCAGATCGGCAAAGATGGTGGCCAGCCCGCCCTTGAAGGCGAAATTCGCATTGTCGAGGAAAGAACTGAGCGTGTCCTTCTTGCCCAGTTCCACCTCGAACAGCGCGATGTCCTTGGAACTCAGCGGATCGTCCAGCGTCACCAGCGCGATGCGCTGCGCCTTGTTGGCCCATTCGATCGCAAGATCGCCGCGCGACGGTTTCAGCCCGATCTGGGCGAAGCCGGAGATATCCAGCACATCGCCGCGCTCATAGCCCTCGATCCGGTCGACGCCGCCGTTCTGGCCGAAGATGAAACGGTCCTTGCCCGCGCCGCCGATCAGCGTGTCGTTGCCCGCCCCGCCTTCCAGCGTATCCGCCCCGGCCCCGCCGCGCAGTTCATCCGCGCCGTCGCCGCCCGAGAGGCGGTCATTGCCTTCGTCACCGAACAAAACGTCATTGCCCGCATCGCCGGACAGCACATCGTTGCCAGATCCGCCCAGCAGCCGGTCCTTGCCCGCGCCGCCCGAAAGATCGTCATTGCCGCCATTGCCGCGCAATACATCGTTGCCATCCAGACCGACCAGCTTGTCCGCCGCAGCCTTGCCCACCAGCACATCATTGCCCGAGGTGCCGATGCTCTTGTCCGTCGGCTTGATAATCGTGTCGGTCAGATGGGTCGCAAGTTGAGCCACACCGTTCGACAGTTCGACCAGCGCGGTCTTGGTCACATCGCTGACAATGATGTTCTTGCCGCTGGTGTTGAGATACCCCTCCAGCCCGTCCATCAGCTTGATCAGATTGCCACCCAGCTTGATCATTGCGGAAACTCCTGTCGCGGCGGGCTGCCTGATGCTGAGTGCATCGGTGCCAAAGGTGAAATCGGTGATCTTGTCTGGCCCGTTGGTGGCCCCCTGTGTGATGACAAAGACATCCTTACCGTCACCGCCGGTCAGGGTATCGACACCCTCGCCGCCATCCAGCGTATCCTTGCCCGCCGCACCTGACAGCAGGTCAGCGCCCTTGCCGCCTTCCAGCAGGTTTCCCTTGTGGTCGCCCGCGATGGTGTCATTGCGCGATGTGCCGGTGACATTCTCGAAGTTACGGATCGAGTCTGTGTCGTTGCCATCCCTGGCAAAGCCCTCCGCCAGATCGACCTCGACCCCCAGATCCGGGTCAGGGCGTTCGCCGTTAAAGGCCTCCCATGAGGTTTCCAGCAGATCGTCAAAGGCGTCGGTCAGGTGAAATTCGGTCACCAGCGTATCGACACCGCCCCGCCCGTCCAGCGTGTCGTCATCCAGCCCGCCCGAGATCGCATTGGCCTTGTTGTCACCCTTGATGATGTCCTTGCTGGGTGACCCCAGGATATTCTCGATCCCCTTCAGCGAGGTGACGATGGTTGCGTAATCCTCGTAATAGCCACCGCGGGTCTGCACGGTTCCGGCCTTCAGATCCACATGGATCGCCGTGAGGTCATCGGGGAAAAGCGAGCCGCCAGAGCCCCGGCCATAGCCGATCCAGTCGATCCCCCCGCGCCCGTTGACCGTATCGCTGCCACCCTCGCTGAGGTCGAAGAACTCCACCTCGCCATCGCTGCCGCTGATGATGTCATTGCCTTCCGAGCCGATCACGGCCTCGAAGTTGCGGAGACTGTCGGTGTAGCCACCCCAGTTCGTGATCGAAAAGCTGAAATGCTTGGTGCCGACGGCCTTGCCGTTGTCCCAGATCGTCGAGGATTCTTCCTGCACGATGTCACGGCCCTGCCAGGATGCAGTTCCGGCGGCCAGATCGACATTGGCGTAGTAACGCGGATAGGGCAGATCGAACTCCCATCCATAAAGCTCGCCCTCTGCAAAGGTGTCGATGCGGAAATCCAGCAGGTCGAAGCCTGCGCCGCCCTCTACGTCATCATCGCCGCTGCTGACCTGGAACACATCGTCACCCGCGCCCAGATCGACGGTGAACCGGCCGTTGAAGGTGGGGGTGGCGATCCGGTAGTCATACCAGCTGCCAGTCCAGACCCGTTCCAGTTCGAACGGGATCATCCGGCCGCCGGATACGAAATCATCGGCTTCGCCCAGCGTCACAGAAGTATCGTCGGATGTGAGCCAGCTATGGGCCATGTCTCTGATCGGCATTCTGGTCCCCCTTCATGGCGGGTGGAAAAGGCAAGGCCTTCGGATCAATGCATCGCGATAGAACTGAACTGGAAGACCCCGGGCCTGCCGGGGTCTTTAAAGCGTAACGCGATGCCGGGCGGACGGGCAAGTGTCTTGGGCCAAAGCCTCCCCTGATCAGGGGAGGCAGGGCGCTGTTCAGCTTGCCAGATAGGCGCGCAGCGTCGCTTCGGTGCCCTGTGTCGCAAGGCTGCGCAGCCAATGCGCGAAATCCGCCGCGAATCCTGCATGGTCGGCCAGATCGCCATAGATCGTGCGCTGTTCCAGCCAGACATGCGGCTGTTCCTGCGCCTGCCGGGCAAGCCCTTGCAGCACGTCCCAGTTCGGGTCGTTGGGTGCGATTTCGGCGCCGCTGTCGGTGCGGCCCGCGCAATAGCGGCACCACATCGCCGACACCAGCGCCAACCCGCGCGCCGGGCGCCCCGCCGCCAGCGCGTCGCGGACCGAGGGGATGATGAACTTCGGCTGCCGGTTGGACCCGTCGAGGCAGAGCCTGCGTTCGGTATCCGCCACCTCCGGATTGGCAAAGCGCGCGCGGATCAGATCGAAATAGGCCGGGATATCGGTATCGGGTACCGGCGGCACATAAGGGATGACCTCCTCGCGTTCCACCTTGTCCAGCAGGGCGGAAATCAGCGGATGCGCCATTGCCTCATGCACATATTCAATGTCCATCAGCCCGCCCGGATAGGCGATGATCGCGTGTCCGCCGTTAAGGATGCGGATCTTCATCATCTCATAGGCATGAACATGGTCAGAGAAGGTGACGCCCACCTGTTCCAGCGGCGGCCGGCCGGCGGGGAAGTGGTCCTCGACCACCCATTGCCGGAACGGCTCACACGTCACCGGCACCGGATCGTCGGCCAGACCGAAGCTCGCCGCCATGGCGCGTTCGCGCGGGCCGGTGGCGGGGGTGATGCGGTCCACCATCGCATTGGGGAAGGCGACATGGGCGTCGATCCAGCCCGCAAGCTCGGGGTCCGACAGGCGGGCAAGGCCGACCACGGCGGCGCGGGTGACATGGCCGTTGCCCGGCAGGTTGTCGCAGCACATGACGGTGAAGGGCGGCACGCCCGCCGCCCGCCGGGCCTTCAGCGCCGCGACGATGGCGCCGAAGGCGGTGCCCGGCGCGTCGGGATTTGCGGCATCGGCCATGATTTCGGGTGCGGCAGGGTCGAATTGGCCAGTGGCTGCATTGATGAAATAACCTCCCTCCGTCACCGTCAGGCTGACGATGCGGATATCGGGCCGCGTCATCGCGGCGATCAGGCTGGCATTCCCCGCTTCGACCGGCAGGAAGTCGATCATGCTGCCGACGCGACGGCAGGTCTTACCAGCGGGATCAAGTTCGATCACCGTCGAAAGGCAATCCTGCCCCTTCAGCGCATCCCGCATCTTCGCATCCGGCGCCCGCACCCCGGCGCCGAGGATTGCCCAGTTATGCCCGAGGCCAAGGCTGAACAGGTCGTCCAGATAGACGGCCATGTGCGCGCGGTGAAAATTGCCCAGCCCGATATGGACGATGCCGGGCACCAGCTTGCTGCGGTCGTAGCGCGGAGTTTCTACAGTCATGGTCAGGCCATCCAGTTTCCGCCGTCCACGCCGAAGCACTGGGCGACGATGTAATCGGCTTCCGGCGTGGCGAGGAAAATCGCCATGCCCGTCAGATCCTGCGCCGTACCCATGCGCCCGAAGGGCACGGCAGCGCCGACCTCGCGTTTCTTCTGGCCGGGGGGCTTGCCTTCAAAGCGGGCGAACAGGCTGTCGACATGATCCCAATGTTCGCCGTCCACCACGCCGGGGGCGATGGCATTGACGTTGATGCCATGCGCGATGAGGTTCAGACCGGCGCTTTGGGTCAGGCTGATGACGGCGGCTTTCGAGGCGCAATAGATCGCCACGAGGCTTTCGCCGCGCCGTCCGGCCTGACTGGCCATGTTGATGATCTTGCCGCCTTCGCCCCGGTCGACCATGTGCCGCGCCGCCGCCTGCATGCAGAACAGCGTGCCCGCGACATTGACCGCGAAGATGCGGTCGTAATCGGCGCGGGTGATCTCGGCGATGGGCTGGGCGGTGAACAGCGCCGCATTGTTCACAAGGATGTCGAGCTTGCCCATCCGCGCGATGGCGCTGGCGAAACCGGCCTCGATGCTGACCTGATCGGTCACATCCATCTGCACCGCATGGGCCTGCGGACCAAGCTTCGCCGCTGCGGCTTCGGCGGCAGCCGCATTGACGTCGGCCAGCGTCACCGTCGCGCCCTCGGCGATATAGGCGCGGGCGAACTCCAGCCCGATGCCGCGTGCTGCCCCGGTGATCAGGGCCGTTTTCCCCGTCAGCCGCATCAAAGTGCCATCCCGTTGGCGTCGAAGCGGTAAAGTTTGTCGGCGGGCGGCAGAAGGCTGATGGCCTGGCCATGATGCAACCCGCGTTCACCCGGGACCCGCACCGTCAGATCGCCCACGCCTTCCACCGCGACCTTGAGGAAGGTATCCGACCCCAGATGCTCCGCCAGCCCGATCACGCCCTTCCACGGGCCATCCGCCGTGACTTCCAGATGTTCGGGCCGCACGCCAAGGGTGGCGCAGCCGTGCCTGTCGGCCTCGGCCCCGGTGATGAAGTTCATCTTCGGGCTGCCGATGAAGCCTGCGACAAACAGGTTGCGCGGGCTGCGATACAGCTCCAGCGGGGAACCCACCTGTTCGATCCGGCCCGCGTTCAGCACCACGATCTTGTCGGCCATGGTCATGGCCTCCACCTGGTCGTGGGTGACGTAGATCATCGTGGTTTTCAGCGTCTGGTGCAGCTCGCTGATTTCCTGCCGCATCGTGACGCGCAGCGCCGCATCGAGGTTCGACAGCGGTTCGTCGAACAGGAAAGCCGCCGGTTCGCGCACGATGGCGCGGCCAATGGCGACGCGCTGGCGCTGACCGCCCGACAACTGCCCCGGACGGCGATCCAGATAGCTGGAGAGGTTGAGGATGCGCGCCGCGTTTTCAACCTTCCGGTCCTGTTCGGCCTGCGGCATCTTCGCCATCTTCAGCGGGAAGGCGATGTTCTTCCTGACCGACATATGCGGGTAAAGCGCGTAGCTTTGGAACACCATCGCAAGGCCGCGTTCGGCCGGGGCGGCATCGGTCGCATCGCGTCCGTCGATCTCGATCTTGCCCGAGGAGATGTCCTCGAGCCCGGCGATCAGCCGCAGCAGGGTGGATTTGCCGCACCCCGAGGGTCCGACGAAAACCACGAATTCGCCATCGTTGATCGTCAGATCCAGCGGCGGGATGACATTCACGTCGCCGAAGCTTTTCGTGATCGAGGAAAGGGTAATCTGTCCCATGGGTTACCTCACTTCACCGCGCCGAAGGTCAGGCCGCGGACGAGTTGTTTCTGGCTGAACCAGCCGAGGATAAGGATCGGCGCGATGGCCATGGTCGAGGCCGCCGAGAGTTTTGCGTAGAACAGCCCCTCGGGCGACGAATAGCTGGCGATGAACTGGGTCAGCGGCGCCGCGTTCGAAGTGGTCAGTTGCAGGGTCCAGAACGCCTCGTTCCAGGCCAGGATGATGTTCAGAAGCAGGGTCGAGGCGATGCCGGGCACGGCCATCGGCGTCAGGATGTAAAGGATTTCCGACCGCAGGTTGGCGCCGTCCATCCGCGCGGCCTCAAGGATCTCGCCGGGGATTTCCTTGAAGTAGGTGTAAAGCATCCAGACCACGATCGGCAGATTGATCAGCGTCAGCACCACGACCAGCCCGATGCGGGTGTCCAGGAGGCCGAAATCGCGGAACATCAGATACATCGGCACCAGCACGCCCACGGCGGGCATCATCTTGGTCGACAGCATCCACATCAGCAGATCCTTGGTGCGTTTGCCGGGCACGAAGGCCATTGACCAGGCGGCCGGAATGGCGATCAACAGCGCCAGCAGGGTGGAACCCAGCGACAGGACGACCGAGTTCCAGAAATGCTTCAGGTAGTTCGAGCGTTCCTGCACCTCGTGATAGCTTTCCATCGTCCAGGTCGAGGTCAGCACATCCAGCGGCGCCTTGATGGCGTCGCCCTCGGATTTGAAGCTGAGGATGATGGTCCAGAGGATCGGAAAGAAGATCAGGAAGCCGATGGTCCAGGCCGCGACCGTGACGACGGCCTGCCGGGTGGCGGTAGATTTGCGCGACATGGCTCAGGTCTCCAGGTTCTTGCCGATCATCCGCATCAGGAAGATCGCAACGATATTGGCCAGGATCACGGCGATGATGCCGCCCGCGCTGCCGCCGCCCACGTCATAGTTCAGCAGCGATTGCGCATAGACGAGGTAGGGCAGGTTGGTCGAAGCCGTGCCGGGGCCGCCGTTGGTGGTGACAAGGATTTCGGCAAAGACCGACAGCAGGAAGATGGTCTGGATCAGCACGACCACGGTGATCGACCGCGTCAGATGCGGCACCGTCAGATAGATGAAGCGGTTCAGCCAGCTTGCGCCGTCCATCTCGGCCGCCTCCATCTGCTCGCGGTCAAGGCTTTGCAGGGCGGTCAGCAGGATCAGGGTGGCAAAGGGCAGCCAGCTCCACGCGACGATCAGGATGATCGAGGCCAGCGGCGCATGGGACAGGAAGTCGAAGGGCTGCAAGCCAAACGCCTTGGCGATATGGGCGAACATGCCGTTCACGGGGTTCATGAACATGTTCTTCCAGACCAGCGCCGAAACGGTGGGCATCACGAAGAAGGGCGCGATCACCATGACGCGCACGATGCCCTGTCCCCTGAACGGCTGGTCCAGCAGCAACGCCAGTGCCACACCACCGACGACGGTGATGACCAGCACACCTCCCACCAGCAGAAGCGTGTTCACCAGCGCATCCCAGAAGGCGTGTTGCGTGATGAAGTAGTAATAATTGTCAAAGCCGGTCCAGCTTTCCATGCCGGGCATCAGCAGGTTGTAGCGCAGGAAGCTGAAATAGATGGTCATGCCCAGAGGAACGATCATCCACAGGAACAGCAGGATGACCGCGGGAGAGACCATGAGGCGCGCCGCCGTCCGCGAATGTTCGGTTGCCATGGCGTTTCCTGAATGTCGGAGGGGAATGAAACGGCGGGGCCAGCGGATGTGAGAGGGCCAGCCCCGCCCAGGGAGGAACGACAGGTGTTCCTTACTTGATATAACCCGAGCGGGACATTTCCGTGGTCACCATGGCCTGCGCCTGTGCCAGTGCGTCATCCGCCGAGGTGGTGCCCGCCAGCGCGGCCGAGAACATCTGGCCGACAGCGGTGCCAAGGCCCTGGAATTCCGGGATCGCCACGAACTGCACGCCGACATAAGGCACCTCATCCACGGTCGGATGGGTCGGGTCGGCCGCGTTGATGCTTTCCAGCGTCATCTTGGCAAACGGCACTTTCTGGTATTCGGCATTCTCATACAGCGAGGTGCGGGTGCCGGGCGGCACGTTGGCCCAGCCCTCTTTCTCGGCGACCAGAGCCAGATACTCTTTCGAGGTTGCCCAGGCGACGAAGGTCTTGGCGGCCTCTTCCTTCTGGGTGCCCGCCGGGATGGCGAGGTTCCAGGCCCAGAGCCAGTTGCCGCGCTTGCCCAGACCCTTGTCGGGGGCCAGCGCAAAGCCGACCTTGTCGGCCACGGTCGAATCCTTCGGATTGGTCACGAAGCTCGCCGCAACGGTCGCGTCGATCCACATGCCGCACTTGCCCTGCTGGAACAGCGCGAGGTTCTCGTTGAATCCATTGTTCGACGCGCCGGGCGGGCCGTAGTTGTTCATCAGGTCCAGATAGAAGGTCAGCGTGTCCTTCCAGGGCTGCTGGTCGAACTGGGGTTTCCAGTCCATGTCGAACCACTTGGCCCCGAAGGAATTGGACATGGCGGTCAGGAAGGCCATGTTCTCGCCCCAGCCGGCCTTGCCGCGCAGGCAGATGCCATAGACCTCGCCGGCCTTGTCGGTCATCTTCTCGGCGGCTTCCCTGATGAAGTCCCAAGTGGGGGCGTCGGGCATGGTCAGCCCGGCCTTCTCCATCAGGTCGGTGCGATACATCACCATCGAGCTTTCACCGTAGAACGGTGCCGCGACCAGATTGCCGTCAACGGTCAGGCCACCACGGATGGCAGGCAGCAGGTCGTCCACATCATAATCGGCGGGCAGATCGTTCAGTGGCACCAGCCAGCCCTGCTTGCCCCAGATCGGCGCCTCATAGGTGCCGATGGTCATGACGTCGAACTGGCCGCCCTTGGTGGCGATGTCGGTGGTGACTTTCTGGCGCAGGACGTTTTCTTCCAGCGTTACCCACTCGACCTTGATGTCGGGGTGCTTGGTGTTGAAGTCGTCCATCAGCCCTTGCATGCGGATCATGTCGCCGTTGTTCACGGTGGCGACGGTGATCGTGGTTTCAGCCAGCGCGGCACCCGCGAGCGTAAGCGAAACCGTCGCGCCAAGCATGGCGCGGAGTGTCATGTTCATCAGTGATCCTCCCTGTATGCGAATGAGCAAATCATCGCACTATGGGTAATTGCTCACATGATGGCGCTACCGTCAAGCCCCCGGATTCGCCGCAAATGCGAAGGAAACAAGGCTTACGGGCGGTCCAGAATGGCCGTCGCGGTGGCTTCGTCTGTCACCAGACTGTTGATTATGCGCGATTTCATCGCGCCGATGATCGCCGGGACCTTGCTTGCGCCCGCAGCGATACCGACGGCGGGCCGATCCAGCCCCGGTGTCACCCGCACCCCGCCCGTACGACGGTTGGTGCCCAGATCAAGGTAATTGCCCGCCGAATCGAAAACCCAGCCCGCGACCTCGCCGACGGCACCCGCCGCCTGCATCTCGTCCAGTTCCGCCCGGCTGACGAATCCATCGGCCAGCAGCGGCGCGTCGTCGGACATCTGCCCGACGCCTACGACCACGACATCGGCCTTGCGCGCAAGCTCCACCACCCGCTGCACCGGGGCAAGCGCGTGGAAGGCGGCGCGTTCCTCCGGGGTGGGGCTGATCACCGGCACCGGCATCGGGTAATGGGGCGCGCGCACCTTGTCGGCAATCCGCATCACCACGTCGAAGAAGCTGGCCGAGCCATCGGGGGCGATATTGCCGATCAGCGATACGAGGCGATGTTGTTCTGCCTCCATCGGGGTCAGCGCATCCACCATGCCGCGCAGCGCCCGCCCGGTGCCAAGAGCGATGACCAGCGGATCAGGCATGCGCAGGAAGCGTTCCATCTCAGCGGCGGCAGCACTGCCGATGGCGGTGACCGGATCGGCCCCCGCCCCCAGAGAGGGCACCACGCGGCAGCGCATCAAGCCAAACCTGTCCTTCAGCGCGGTTTCCAGATCCAGACAGGCGGCGATGCGGTGGTTCAGCCGCACATGGATCAATCCCTCCGCCATCGCCCGGCTGACCAGCCGCTGCGCCCGCTGGCGGCTGATGCCCAGTTCACCCGCGATCTGGTCCTGCGTCATGCCCCCGACGTAGTAAAGCCAGGCCGCCCGCGCGGCATCGTCCTGTGGTGAGGTCTCGGGTTCGGCGCGGCTCATGGCGTGCTCCGTAGGTCGGGGGCGATCCGGTAGAAATCGCCGAAAGAGGCAAAGCGATGATGCGGGCGCGCATCTTCGGGTTCGGGCGGTGTATCGGGGCCCATATGGCTGCCGCCGGTGAAACGCCAGACCTCCATCCCTGCTGCAAGGGCCGCGCGCACGCCGGTCAGGCTGTCCTCGATCACAAGGCAGTCTTGCGGCGCGGCGCCCATCCGCGCAGCGGCATGCAGGAACAGGTCAGGTGCGGGCTTGCCGCGCGACACCTCGGATGCGGTGAAGATATGCGGCGCCAGCCGGTCCCACAGCCCCACCAGCCGCAAGGACATTTCCACCCGCCGCGGGCTGGAGGAGGTGGCGACACAGGTCGGGACCGACAGGTCATCCAGCATGTCCGCAACACCCGGCATGATCTTCAGCTCGCGGCCAAACGCCTCCAGCAGCGCCTCGCGGTAGCGGGTTTCAAATTCTGGGGGCAGATCCAGCCCGAATTCGCGCCGGATCGTCGCCATGACGGTCGGATAGCTGCGGCCAAGGAAATGCTGCGACACATAGGGCAGGTCGATCTGCACACCCAGGCGCGACAGTTCGGCAACCAGCATACGGGCGCTGATGATCTCGCTGTCGATCAACACGCCGTCACAATCGAGGATCAGAAGCCTGGGAACCCGTCTCGCCATGCCCCGTTCTGGCACAACCGCCTTCGTCGGGCAATCTGGCGCTGTTGCCCCGGAAGGCGGCGGGGCATAGGTTGGCGGATATGGGAATCGACGCCGACATCCTCGCCAACTGGCACGCCTCTGCCGCAGCACTTCAGTGGCTGCACGAACTTGGTGTGACGGAGCCGGTGCTGGATGCGCCGCTGGATCGCTATGATCTGGCCGAACGGGAGGCCCCGCCCGCCCGCGCCGCTGCCCCGGCTCCGGCGCGTGGCCCGGCACAACGGCAGTCGCCCGAACCACCACCCGAGCCGGCGAAGATTGATCCGGTCGCTGTGGCGCGGGAAACGGCGCAGAGCGCGCCGACGCTGGAGGCACTGCGCGAGGCGTTGGGCGCCTATGCGCATTGCGACCTGAAGCGCGGCGCCCGGAATACCGTCTTTGCAGATGGCAACCCCGCCGCCCGCGTCATGGTCATCGGTGAGGCGCCGGGCCGCGACGAGGATATGCAGGGCCTGCCCTTTGTCGGCCGTGCCGGGCAGTTGCTGGACCGCATGTTTGCCGCCATCGGCCTTGGCCGCCAAAGCCCCGACGCGGAGCGCGCGCTTTACATCAGCAATGTCATGCCCTGGCGCCCGCCCTCGAACCGCGAACCCACGCCCGAGGAAATGGCGATGATGGTGCCCTTCCTGCGCCGCCATGTCGAACTGGCCGATCCGGGGGTCATTGTCATCATGGGCAACACGCCCGCTCAGGCGGTGCTGCGTCAGCGAGGTATCACCCGTCTGCGCGGCAAATGGGCCGAGGCCTGGGGCAAGCCTGTGCTGCCGATGCTGCACCCCGCCTACCTGCTACGCAATCCGCATGCGAAACGTGATACTTGGGCCGACCTGCTGACGCTTCAGGATCACCTCAACGCCTGATCAGGGCGTCATTGCCTTGCGTTGCCGCGCGCGTTCCAGCCCCAGCCGACGTTCGCGCCAGATGATCAGGATGCCCGCCGTGATGATCAGACTGGCCCCGCCCAGCATGGGGAGGGTTGGCACTTCGGCGAAGATGAAATAGCCGATCGCCAGCGCGAACAGCATCGAGGCATAATCGAAGGGCGCCACCAGCGAGGCATCGGCCTCGCGGTAGCTCGATGTCAGCAGGATCTGCCCGACCCCGCCCAGGAGCCCCGCCATCACCAGCAGCGCCGCCTCTTGCACCGTGGGCACCACCCAGCCGAAGGGTAGCGTGATGAGCGACAGGAGCGTCGAGGTGAGCGAGAACCAGAACACGATGGCGGGTGTCTTTTCGGTGGCCACCATCTTGCGCACGAAGACCTGCGCCAGTGCGGCAAAGACCGCGCCGGTCAGCACCAGCATCGCGCCCATCGCCTGCGCATGATCGACGCCCTCGCGGCTCAGCGTCAGGCGGGGCCAGAGCACGATCAGCACGCCACACATGCCCAGGGCCACGGCGGAAATGCGGAAGGCGCGCACCTCTTCGCCCAGAAACATTGCGGCGAAAACCACGGTCAGCAGCGGCGCGGCATAGCCGATGGCGGTGACCTCGGGTAGCGGCAGCCAGGCCAGACCGGCAAAACCGAAACCCATGGCGCAGGTGCCTGCCACGCCGCGCCAGACATGGCCCATCGGGCTTTGCACCCGCAGCCCGGCGGGAAACTCGCGCCGGGTCAGCAGCCAGACCACGATCACCGGAATGGCAAAGAAGGACCGGAAGAACACGGCCTGCCCGGCGGGCACATGCGCGGCGGTGGCCTTGATCAGCCCCGACATGGTGATGAACACCAGAACGGACAGCAGCTTGTAGGTGATCCCGCGCAGCGGTCGCATGGGGCGTTTCCTTCCTTGGCCCATGGGTGGCATCCCCTGTCAGCAGGTGCAAGCCGGAAACGGCTTGCCGCGCCGCGCGCCCTGCGCTTCACTGCCGGGAAAAGGAGACCGCCATGACCCTGCCGCCGCTTTCTGATGTCATCGCGCAAGGCCGTGGCCTTGCCCCCGCCGATCTGGTGCTGCGCGGCGGGCGGGTGTTCGATGTGATCACGGGCGAATTACTGGAAGGCGATGTCGCAATCTGTGGCGGGCTGATCGTCGGGGTTTTCGACACCTACGAAGGCCGCGAAGTGGTGGATGTAACGGGCAAGATCCTCGTCCCCGGCTTCATCGACACGCATCTGCACATCGAAAGCTCGCTGGTCACGCCCTACGAGTTCGACCGCTGCGTCGGCCCCCATGGCGTGACGACGGCGATCTGCGACCCGCACGAGATTGCCAATGTCTGTGGGCTGGAAGGCATCGGTTATTTCCTCGACGCCTCGGCCCATACCGTCATGGACATCCGGGTAAACCTGTCCTCCTGCGTGCCCTCGACCCATATGGAGACGGCGGGCGCCCTGCTTGAGGCCGCCGATCTCGTGCCGCTGATGAATCATCCCCGCGTCATCGGTCTGGCGGAGTTCATGAACTTCCCCGGTGTGCTGCATCAGGACGCGGGTTGCATGGCGAAGCTTGAGGCGTTTCGCGGCCGCCATATTGATGGCCATGCGCCACTTCTGTCCGGGCGCGACCTGAATGGCTATATCGCCGCCGGTATCCGAACGGAGCATGAGGCGACCACGGCCACCGAGGCGATGGAAAAGCTGCGCAAGGGGATGCGGGTGCTGATCCGCGAGGGCTCGGTCTCGAAGGATCTGCATGCGCTGGCGCCGATGCTGACGGAACGGACCTCGCCCTATTCCTGTTTCTGCACCGATGACCGCAACCCGCTGGACATCGCCGAACACGGCCATCTGGATTACCTGATCCGCACCGCCATCGCGCTGGGCTGCCCGCCGCTGGCAGCTTACCGGGCCGCCAGCCTTTCGGCGGCCGAAGCCTTTGGTCTGAAGGACCGTGGCCTGATCGCGCCGGGCAAGCGGGCCGACATCGTGGTGCTGGAGGATCTGGCGACCTGTCGGCCGGAGATGGTGTTCACCGGCGGGGTGCGGGTCGGCGATGCCGCCTTTGCCGGGCGTCAGATCGTGCCGCCGGTCGCACGCCATTCGGTGAAGGCGCCGCCGGTGCGCGCCGAGGATTTCCGCACCGGCGGCAACCGCGCCGAAACTCCGGTCATCGGCATCCTGCCCGGCAAGATCATCACCGAACATCTGACCTATGACATCGCGCCGACCGACGGCGACAAGCGCCCTGACCTCGCGCGCGATCTGGTCAAGATCGCGGTGATCGAACGCCACGGCAAGAACAGCAACCGCGCCACCGGTTTCGTCAAGGGCTTTGGCCTGAAGCGCGGCGCCATCGCCTCGACCGTCTGTCACGACCACCACAATATCGCGGTGGTGGGTGCCGATTATGCCGATATGGCGCTGGCCGCCAACCGGCTGGGCGAGATCGAGGGCGGCTTTGTGGTGACGGAAGGCGGCAAGGTTCTGGCGGAGCTCGCGCTGCCCGTCGCCGGTTTGATGAGCCTTCAGCCGTTCGAGGTGGTGCGTGACGAACTGATCACGCTGCGTGCTGCCGCCCGATCCCTGGGTGTGGAGCTGGAAGAGCCGTTCCTGCAACTCGCCTTCCTTGCGCTGCCGGTGATCCCACATCTGAAGATCACCGACCATGGTATGATCGACGTGGACCGTTTCGAGGTGATGCCCTGAGCGGGCATCACCCGCGTCAGCGGTTCAGGCTTTTTGCCAGACGCATAAGGTTAACCGCCTCGACACGATAGCCGAACGGGTCATCGCCCCGCGAGCCGTCGGCAAGTCGGATGGCATCGTCCCAGCTCCAGTCGCCCAGATAGGTCGCGCCGGTCAGAAGCTGGCCGAAGCCTGCAATAGCGGCGGCGAAGCGGGCATCCGCGTCGGGGGTCACGTCGCTTGAAAGGATAGGGGTTTCGATCAGCTGGCTTTCTGCCGCACCCGGCGCCTTATAGCGCAGCCGCAGGAAGCCCAGTTCCCCCGCGGGTCCGGTGGCCTCGGTCGCCGTGCCATAGCGCAGCGGTTCGTTCAGGCGGGCGGGGCTGTCCGGCGCGGTGATCTCGTATAGCGCAGTCACCTGATGCCCGGCGCCGATCTCGCCCGCATCCACTTTGTCATTGCTGAAATCCTCGCGCCGCAGGGCACGGGTTTCATAGCCGATCAGCCGGTATTCCGCGACCTGCGCGGGGTTCCATTCGACCTGAATCTTCACATCGTCGGCAATCGGGAACAGCGCGCCGGAAAGCTGATCCACCAGTACCTTGCGGGCCTCTTGTGCGGTGTCGATATAGGCCGCCATGCCATTGCCGCTTTGTGCCAGCGCCTGCATGGTGGCATCGTCCAGATTGCCACGCCCGAAGCCCAGCACCGACAGATAGCTGCCGCCCGCGCGTTCCCTGGCGATGAAGGTCTCAAGCTCCTTAGGGTCGGAAATCCCGAGGTTGAAATCGCCATCGGTCGCCAGCAGCACGCGGCTGATTTCGCCCTCGCCGCGCATCTGGTCGGCAAGACGGTAAGCCTCGGCCAACCCCTCCGCCCCTGCCGTGCCGCCGCCGGGCGCCAGATCATCCAGCACGGCGGAAATCGCGGCGGTTTCCCGGGCGGGCGTGGGCGGCAGAACCACACCGGCCGAGCCAGCATAGGCGACGATGGCGACCTCATCCTCGGGGCGCAGTTGCGGCAGCACCAGCCGCAGCGCCTGTTTCAGCAGCGGCAGCTTGTCTGGTTCGTCCATGCTGCCCGAGGTATCCACCAGAAACACCAGATTGAGCGGCGGCCGGTCGGCCAGCGCGGGCAGGCGGCCCTGCAACCCGATCCGCACCAGCCGGGTGCCCGCATTCCACGGCGTCGGCATGACCGAAACATCGGCGCGGAACGGCGCGTCGCCTTCCGGTGCGGGATAGGCATAGGGGAAGTAATTCACCATCTCCTCGATCCGCACCGCCTCGGGCGGGGGCAGGGTGCCCGCTTCCAGATCGCGGCGGATCACGGCGTAAGAGGCCGTATCCACATCGACCGAGAAGGTGGAAACCGGGTCAGTCTCGACCGATTTCACCGGATTCGCATCGGCATTGGCGAAGGCCGAGGTATCGGGTTCGGGCGCGGCCACCATGTCCGTCGGGGCCATTCCGCCGCCAGCCGCGATCATCGCTTCCGGCGCAGCTTCGAACACCATTGGCGCATCAGCGGAGGGCATGCTGGTCGGAGCGGCCTTGCGTGCGGTCAAAGCAGGCGGGGCGGCTTGCAGCGCGGGGGCGGCGAGGGGCGCCATGTCTTCGGCCGCCTCCGGCGTGGCGGGTTGCGGCGCAAGGCGCACCAGCGCCGGTTCGGGCGGCTGGTGCAGCGCAGGGGAAAGGGCGATTACCGCCACGGCCAGCGCGGCGACAGAGGTCGTTGCCGCCAGAAGCCCGGCGGGGGAAAGGGATTTCAGCATGTCTTTGACTCCGGTCAGAAAGCCCTTCCTTTCAGGGCTTGCCGGATTGGGACGTGCGGGCGCAGCGGTTTCTTGGCGGCTGTCCTGCAAAAGATCGAAATTTTGCAACGCGGCATCCAGCGCCGCCATCCGCGCCGCATCACCGGGCGGTGGCGGGGCGGCGCGCAGGGCCGATTTCAGCTTGTCGAAATCATCGGTCATTGCGCCTCGTCCTCTGCTGCGATGCGGCGCAGCCGCTTTTTCACCTCGGACATGCGCCAGGCGACCGTGCCTTCGGAAAGGCCCAGCACCTCGGCCGCCTCGGCCTGGGTCAGTTCCTCGCCCAGAACCAGCGCGACGGTTTCGCGCAGTTCCGGCGACAGCCGGGCCATGGCACCTTCCAGCCATTGTTGCGCAGCGCGGGATTCCTCCATTTCGGCCTGACGGGCGATTTCCCAATCGCCCCAGCCATCAGCGGCCCGAGCCCGCGTCGCCTGCCGCCGCCGCAGATCGGAGGCGGCATTGACCACGACACGGTAAAGCCATGTGGTGAACCGCGCCTCGCCCCGCCAGTTTGCCAGCTTGGCGGGCAGGGCGGCGCAAATCTCCTGCGCCAGATCCTGCGCATCCGCGGCCGAGCCGGTCAGCCGCCAGCCCAGACCGTAAACCCGGTCGTAATGCCGCGTCACCAGCGCCGCGAAGGCGGCGCGGTCGCCACCTGCGGCGGCCAGAGCAAGGGTTTCATCCGGTGTTTCCATGCGCATGACGCTATTCAGACGCGACGGGCTGCGCAATCCTTGGCCTGCGGCCTGAAAATTTCGCGCCAATGCAAAAGGCCCGGAGAAATCTCCGGGCCTTGCCGTCCTTGCGGGCGGGGTCAGTTGACGGCGGCATCCACCACCTGCGCCACCCCGGCGGGGCGGGCGATTTCGATGCGGCGGGGTTTCAGCGCCTCGGGCGTTTCGCGCACGAGGTCGATGTGCAGCATGCCGTGTTCATGGGTGGCGCCGGTGACGCGCACATGATCAGCCAGCGCGAAGCGGCGTTCAAACGCGCGGGTGGCGATGCCGCGATGCAGGTAGCTGCGTTCGGCCTCTTCCGGTGCCTTGCGGGCCGACACGAACAGCGCGCCTTCCTTGACTTCGACGCTCAGTTCCTCGGGCGTGAAGCCCGCGACAGCGATCGAGATGCGATAAGCGTTCTCGTCAGTCTTTTCGATATTGTAGGGGGGATAGGTCGGCTGGGCCACGTCGGCGCTGAGGGCACGATCCATCAGATCGGCGATCCGGTCAAAACCCACGGTGGCACGGTAAAGCGGTGCGAAATCGAGATTACGCATGGTCATCCTCTTGGAGCGATGTCTGTCTGGCCCCCCGTTACGGGCGGGCCGGGGTTGAAGCGCGGGCCCGTACTGGCACCCGCTCCAGTGATCTGGGAAGCCGGTCTCGCGGTTTCAAGACCCTTTGCGCGCCTGCATTCCCCGCGCCGGATCATAGCCCCAAAGCGCTGCCGTGCCGAACACTATGAGCGCCAGCAAGACCCATCCCGCAGCCGCCGCATTGGGTTGCAGGTACAGCGCGAAGCGGATCAGCTCGACCGCATGGGTAAAGGGGTTCACGGCGCAAAGCCGGGCCAGAAGGGGGCTTGCCTCTTTCATCTTCCACAGCGGGTAAAGCGCCGAGGACAGGAAGAACATCGGGAAGATGACGAAGTTCATCACCCCCGCGAAGTTTTCAAGCTGGCGGATGAAGGAGGACAGCATCAGACCCAGCGCCCCCAGCATCAGCCCGGCCAGCAGAATGGCAGGAATGGCGGCGATATAGCCCGGCCATGGCATGCGGATGCCGAAAGCCGCCGCGATGGCAAGGAAGGCCGCGCATTGCAGCAGCGAAATCATCGCCCCCGCCGTGACCTTGGCAAGCAGCAGCCACCAGCGCGGCAAGGGTGCGGTCAGCAGCAGGCGCATCGACCCCATCTCGCGGTCATAGACGAGGCTCAGCGAGCTTTGCATGCCGTTGAACAGGCAGATCATGCCGCAGAGGCCGGGGGTGATGTAGATTTCGTAAGTGATATAGGTCTGGTAGGGCGGGATGATCGACAGGCCCAGTGCCGCGCGGAACCCGGCGGCAAAGACCAGAAGCCAGACCAGCGGTCGCACCAGTGCGGCAACCAGCCGTCCGCGCTGACCCAGAAAGCGCAGCGCCTCGCGGTGCAGGATGGCGCGGAAGGCCAGCCACCAGATCATGCCTCGACCCCCGTCAGACGCAGGAACATCTCGCGCAGCGGCTCGTCCCCGCGCAGGTCGCCGGTGGTGCCGGAGGCGAGCAGGCGACCGCGATGCAGAATGGCAAGCTGGTCGCTGTCGCGCACCTCGTCCGTCAGATGCGTGGCCCAGAGCACGGCCAGCCCCTGATCGGCAAGATCGTGGACATGTGCGGTGATCGCTGCCCGTGCGGCGGCATCAAGGCCGACCGTCGGTTCGTCCAGCAGCAAGACCTCGGGCCGGTGGATCAGGGCGCGCGCCAGTTCCATCCGGCGGCGGTGGCCACCGTTCAGGGCATGGACGGGTTCGGCCGCGCGTTCGGCCATGCCCAGACGCTCCAGCGCCTCGGCGGTGCGGACCTCGGCCTCGCGCCCGCCGATGCCGTGCAGGGCGGCGAAATACAGCAGGTTGCGCCGCACCGTCAGGTCAAGATCCAGCGTTGGTTGCTGGAAGACCACCCCCATGCGCGCCAGCGCGGCGCGGGGCGCGCGGGCCAGATCCTGACCTGCCACGGCGATGCGGCCTGTCCGCGTGGTAAACAGCCGTGTGAGCAGGGAAAACAGCGTCGATTTCCCTGCCCCGTTCGGCCCGAGGAGCGCACAGAACCGACCCTTCGGCACCTCAAGCGTCACCTCGCTCAGCGCCACTTTCGCGCCATAGCTGTAGCTGACCGCATGGATGCCGAGGCCGGGGGTCATTCGATGACGATGTCCAGCTTCTGCGTATCGCCCTTGGTGCCGGGCACGCGCATGACATAGCTGCCGGGCTTCACGGCGATAAAGCCGATTTCCATGGTGCCCGCCTCGTCAAACTCGACGGAATCGAGGCCCAGCGGCCGCACTTCCAGCCCCTCGATGACGATTTCGTCGATCCAGATGGCGCGGAAAAATTCCGGCGCGACAAGGCCAAGCTCCTGGCTGCCATCGGCCTCGATCTCGACCTCGTAGTAATGGCCGGATTTCAGCTTCCAGGGCGCATCGGTCAGCGGCGTACCGGCGGACAACAGGATCGGCGGCAGTTCGCTTTTGTTGCCTTTGGACATCAGGCCGGCAGCGCCCAAGGCCGTATCATCGTCATCCTCCGCCTCGGCATGAACGACAACAGGCAGGGCGGCCAGCAGCGCGGCAAGGATCAGTGGTTTCATGGAATTTCCTTTCCAGGTTACGGCCGCATCGCCGCGCCCCAGGGGAAGCGGCCGACCTTGATGGATTTGACAGGTGTTTCGCTGGCAACGTCGATCACCGTCACGTCGCCGGACACGCCGTTGGTGGTGAAAAGCCGGCTTTGATCGGGGGACCAGGCCATATGCCAGACCCGCCGCCCGGTGAGGATGTAATTCGTCACCTCAAAGCTGGCGGTGTCTATGACCGCGACATGATTGGCGGGGCCAAGCGCCACGAAGGCACGCTTGCCATCGGGCGAGAACTTGAAGCCGACGGGCTGAATCAGATCGTCATTCACCCCGGAAATGGCGAAATGCACCTTGCCCAGTTCGCGCTGGTCGGCCACCGAAAACACTGTGACGGTGCCGCCGATTTCGGCGCTGACCCAAAGCTGGCTGCCATCGGCGGTAAATTCGGCATGACGCGGGCGGCTGTCGACCAGCGTATTGGCAAACAGCTTGTGCGTCGCCGTGTCGATCCAGTGCGCCATATTGGTGGTTTCAGAGGTGGTAATGGCGATCTTGCCATCGGGGCTGATGGCCATGCCTTCGGGTTCCACCCCCACGTCGATCTGCGCCACCACCTGACGGGTTTCGGTATCGACGACCGTGGTGATCGCATCATCCTCGTTGGCGATGTAGAGATGCCGGTCATCGGGGGCGAGCACGAATTGTTCGGGGTCTTCGCCCGACGGCAGGTCATGCAGGATCTCGCCGGTGTCGGGGTCCATCACCTGCACGGTGTCACTATCCGAAGCGCAGATGTACAGCCGCTTGAAATCCTTGGAGAAGGTCACGCCACGCGGGCGCTCGCCGGTGGGATAGGTCTTGATGACCTCCAGCGTATCGGTGTCGATCACGCTGACAGTGTCATCCTTTTCATTGGTGACCCAGATTTCCCCGGCCTGGATCGGGGCAGGGATCAGCGGCGTGGCAGTCAGCAGCAGGGCAGCAGCAAGGCGGCGCATCGGGTTACTCCGTGAAGGCGTGGCACTGGCTCTCCGGTTCGTCGAGGCCAAGCGTGTCGGTTTCGTTGCGCTGGTGCAGGAACCCCTCGACCGGGGCGAGCGTCACAAGCGCGCGGGCATTGGCCACCGCGATGGGCTGGCGCAACTGGCCGTTCCACGACCGGAAGCTGAGCCCGCGCCCTTTGAATCCGTCGAGCTGGAACGCATCGGACAGCATGTAATCGCGCAGGGTGGCGGGGTCGGCGCTGCCGGTTCGGGTAACAGCTTCGCCGATTGCGCGTACGGCGGTCCAGGCGGCATAGTCGCGGCTGCGCATGTCGCGGCCCGCCGTCTGTTCAAATCGGTTCTGCAACTGCACGGCGCCCCATTGTTCCATCACATGCGTCCAGCCCTGCGGCTCCAGCCCTTCCGACCCGGCGATGGGCCGGGGCAGCCATGTGTTGTTTTCCACATAACGGCCGAAATCGTCGGTCTCGTCCGCCACCAGCAGCACGTCATGGTCGGGCAGATCCTGCGTGAAGGGCGGCAGTTCAACCGTGGCGGCGCGGCGCAGGTCGGTGTCGAAGCTCCACGCCTTTTCACCCACCAGCGTGAGGCCGAACTTGGCGGCGGACCGGCGCAAATGATCGGCATAAGCCAGATCGGCGGGCTTCGGCCCAGTGATCATCGCCAGCTTTGACCAGCGTTTCGCGGCAAGAACCTGCATCAGCGCATCGGTGCGCGCACCATCCTCGGGGATTGTGTGCAACAGGTTGGCCCGGCAATCGGCAGACCGCAGCGCCTCGTCCCCCGAAGCGACGTTGAACAGCAGCTTGCCTGCGGCTTCTGGCATGTCCGCCACGGCCAGAATTTCGGCGGCGGTGCCGTCGACCAGCACCAGCCCGGCCCCGGCCAGCGCGTCGCGCGCGGCGCTGGGCAGATCGCCTTCCGGCGCAATGTCGATCACGTTTAACGTATAGGTCTGGCCAAGGAATTTGCCGGTGGTGGCATTGTCGGCCATTGCGACTTCGGCGCCGGCAATGCCCAGATCTTCCGGCACCGGATCAAGGTTCGACAGCACAGGCGGGCGCATTTCTTGCTGGCGCAGATAGACGACCTCGACGGCAAGAGGCTCGGCGTGCAGGCCGCTGGCGGGCATCAGGCAAAAGCCGCTCACGGCAGCCACGGCCACCCGGCACAAGGTCTTTTTCGGCATCGTTCGTCTCCCTGAGAGGGATGTTGGGCGGCGGGACGGCCTGAGGGTATTGGACATTGGTCGCAAGACCCTGCCGCTTTGCACGAAAGTCCAATACCGCGGTGCGGCATTGACGGGTTAGCTCGGCTCAAGTGCTCAGGGAGGATGCGCAATGACGAACATGACCCGCGGCTTCGTTGCCGCTGTGGCCCTCGCGGGGCTTGCGACCATGGCTTTTGCCCACGGCGATGTGGCCCCGCAGCCGGTAAACACTGATGCGCTGCCCGATGTGGGTGAGGAATGGCTGACCGAAAATCCCTATCGTGCAGCGGCGGCAGGGGACGAGGTCTGGGCCAAGGCGGTCGAGATCGGCGACAGCGCCTTCAATCAGAACTGTGCGCGCTGCCATGGCCTCGGCGCGGTTTCGGGCGGTCTTGCCCCTGATCTGCGCTTTCTGGAGGCCGAGGAATATGGCGATGAATGGTTCATGGAGCGGTTCCAGCACGGCTATACTCAGGACGGCGTGACCAAGATGCCGGCCTTTGGCGAGGTTCTGGGCCAGAAGGCAGGCTGGGCGATCCGCACCTATATCGAGACGCGGCCCGAGGATGGTGCGCTGGATGGCCATTCCGCAAGGCTGACAGCGATCCGCGACGCGCTGATGGCCGGTGGGGCGGATCAACCGGCACTGAAAGAAGAACTCGGAGCCATTGCCGTCGAGGTCAAGACGGCCTCCGGGGCGCCGGTGGCGGACAGCGCGGCGAGCCGGGCGGCGAAGCTGCTGGACGGCTCTGACCTCGGGGCGAAACATGCGGCCGACGCGCTGACGGTCGGGCTTTCGGCGGCACACTGACATGGATCGGCGTTCCGCACTTGTTGCGGGGCTGGCGGCGGGGCTTTTCAGCCTCGCCGCCGCACCCGTTTTTGGCCGTTGCGAAGGTGTGGCGCCGGGCGCCCGCCCGCAGAACACTTCGCGCCAGTATGTCGGGCAGACGCTGGACGATATCGTTGCACGCGGAACCCTGAACATTGCGGTCTACGAGGATTTTCCGCCCTACAGCTGGGATGACGCGGGTACGCCGCGCGGCGTGGATGTCGAGGTCGGGCGTATTCTGGCCGAGGGGCTGGGCGTGAAGCCGGAATATCGCTTCGTGCAGGCGGGCGAGAATGTGCAGACCGATCTGATGTCCTACATCTGGCGTGGCACCGTGCAGAAGGAGCCCGTATCGAATGTGATGATGCGGGTGCCCTACAACAGCGAGTTCACCTGCCTTGTCGAACAGGTGGTCTTTACCGGCCAGTATGCCAAGGAAGAGGTGGCCATTGCCTACCGGCTTGACGCCTATCCGGATGCGGTGCCTTCCGACAAACCCCGGCATGAAGGCGGGCCGGTGCCCGCCTATTTCCGTTTTGACACCGTGGCGGTGGAGAATGATTCAATCTCTGACTTCTATCTGACCGCCTTTCCGGGGGGGCAGATCGGGCCGAACATCCATCGCTTTCCCGATATGGCCAAGGCGATGAAGGCGCTGGCGGCGGGTGAGGTCATGGCGGCCATGGGCCCTCGCGCGCAACTGCAGTATGGCGCGACGGAAGGGATCGCTGTGCATCAGCCGCCGCTGGCGGGCTTTGCCCTGGCAAGCTGGACCGTCGGTATCGCGGTTCATCAAAGCCACCGCGACCTTGCCTATGCGCTGGACGATGCCGTTGCGGCGGCACTGGCCGACGGGCGTATCGCCGCCGCCTATGCTGCCTACGGGCTGACCTTCACTCCGCCCGAGCGGTGATCACAGGTCGAAGGTGGCGAAGACCGGCACATGGTCCGAGGGCTGCTCCCAGCCCCGGCAGGGCCGCAGAATGCGGCTGCCATGCGCGGCGCCCGCAATATCGGGCGTCGCCCAGACGTGGTCCAGCCGGCGGCCCTTGTCAGCGGCATCCCAGTCGGGGGAGCGATAGCTCCACCACGAATAAAGTCGCCCTTCGGGGATATCCTTGCGGGTCACGTCCACCCAGCCACCGGCGTCCTGCGCCGCACCCAGATGCTCTACCTCGATGGGCGTGTGGCTGACGATTTTCAGCAGGGCCTTGTGGTTCCAGACGTCATCCTCGCGCGGGGCGATGTTCAGGTCGCCGACAAGAATGGCTTTCGACGGCTTTTCCGCATGAGCCCAGTCGCGCATCTCGGTCAGGAAATCCAGCTTCTGCCCGAATTTCACATTGGCCTCACGGTCGGGAATATCCCCGCCGGCGGGTACATAGAAATTGTGCACCGTCACGCCGTTTTCCAGCCGCGCGGCAACGTGCCGGGCATGACCCAGCGCGGCGAAATCGCGGTCGCCCGCATCTTCCAGCGGCAGGCGCGACAGGATGGCGACGCCGTTATAGCCCTTCTGCCCGCGCGCAACCATGTAGCGGTAGCCAAGCGCCTCGAACGCCTCGCGGGGGAATTTGTCGATCGGGGTCTTGATCTCTTGCAGGCAAAGGACGTCGGGCGCCTCCTCCTGCATCAGCCGCGAGACGATTGCCTCGCGCAGACGGACCGAATTGATGTTCCAGGTGGCAAGTGTAAAGGGCATGGCGGTTTCCTTTCGCCAACCTGTCTAGGCGGCGCGGCGCGTGACGTAAAGCGCCGGAACGGCCCCGCCGGTGTCAGGCACCATGATGGCTGGCCAGGATGTCACTGGATGGTATAGGCGCCGCTGTCGCAGATGTTGCTGCGGTCTTCCAGCACGTCACCATCGGCGAAGACCATGCGGAAGTCATACTCGCATCCCTTGGCTTCGGCGATGGTGATGTCGCCGCTGGCTCCGGCGGGCAAGGCGCCGGTGGACAGGATATTTTCTTCCCAGGACTCTGTGCCTACGGGCGAGGCGTAAAATTCCGTGAGATCGGCATTGGATTGATTCGACAGCGTGAAGGACAGGCTTTCCGCCGCCGCCGGAAGGGTCGTGCCCGCAAGGGCAAGACAGACAAGGGAAAATCGCATCGACACCGGACCTCCTCGGGCAAAAGCGCCGCAGACACCTGATTATATGTAGGATGCGCGATGCAGGATTCCAACATCACCAGCAAATGCCGCTGCGGAATTGTCGGGCGGAAGAGACGCCGGGCACAAGGCCCGGCCAGGCTTCCAACAGGGAGAATGTGAATCGGGCGAAAAGGCCACCTCGAAGCACATCCATAGATTGTATCACATCTGTTCGGAAAAAAAAGGCCGGGCATTGCCCGGCCTAGTCCAACAGGGAGGATGCCGCGTCATGACCCCGACGCGGCGAGGGGAACCTGTCGCATGATATAATCACGCATTCCGGCAACAATAAGACCATCGTCGCCCATTTTTTTCCAACTGGTCAAGCGACCAGCCGATATCCGCCGGATTCGGTCACCAGCAGACGTGCATTGGAGGGGTCCGGCTCGATCTTCTGGCGCAGACGATAGATGTGGGTTTCAAGTGTGTGGGTGGTAACCCCCGCGTTATAACCCCAGACTTCGTGGAGAAGCACATCCCGAGCCACAACACCTTGTTGCGCGCGGTAAAGGTACTTCAGGATATTGGTTTCCTTCTCGGTCAGGCGAACCTTGCGTTCCTTTTCGTCCACCAGAAGCTTCTGGGCCGGTTTGAACGTATAGGGGCCAAGCTGGAACACCGCATCTTCGGATTGTTCGTGCTGCCGCAACTGTGCCCGGATGCGGGCCAGCAGTACAGGAAATTTGAACGGCTTGGTCACATAGTCATTGGCGCCCGAATCAAGCCCGAGGATCGTATCGGCATCGGTATCGTGTCCGGTAAGCATCATGATCGGGCATTTCACGCCCGCCTTGCGCATCCGGCGGCACAGTTCGCGCCCGTCCGTATCAGGCAGGCCGACGTCGAGGATCACCAGATCATGCCCGCCGCCCTTGGCTTTCTCCAGACCTTCGAGGCCGGTAGAGGCTTCGAAAACATCGAAATCCTCGGTCATCACAAGCTGTTCGCTCAGCGCCTCGCGCAGATCGTCGTCGTCGTCGACCAGAAGAATTTTGCGCAGCGTTGCCATCGTGCGGCCTCCGTGGTTGCTTGCCCAACACATGAGCCCCCTTCACGGTTCCGGCAAGATTTGCGACGAAGGAGTCACGGCCTCGTGTCGCAACGGGGGGAAATGTTTCACTTTCCCACCCGGATCGTTACATAGGGCGCAAGAGGACGCAGCATGACCAGCACCCCCGCCATCGCCGGCCCCGGCATCATCGAACGGCTTGCCCGCGCGCGCGGCGATCTGCGCATGGGCGTTCCCGTAATGCTGACCGAAGGCGAGGCCGCAGCGGTCGCGGTGCCGGTCGAGACGCTTGGCTCCGCGCGGCTGGAGGAGCTGCGCCGTCTGGGCCAGCCGGAACTTGCGTTGACCGTCCGGCGGGCGGAGACGCTGAAGATCAGGGTTTACGACGGCGATCTGGCGCGGCTGGCCTTGCCCGCCGACGCGGGGCTGGACTGGCTGTCGGCCATGGCCGATCCGGCCGATGACCTGCGCCTGCCGATGAAAGGACCGTTTCACGAAATCCGGGGGGGCAGGCCGGGCCTGCACCGCGCGGCCATCGCCCTGGCGAAATCGGCACGTCTGCTGCCTGCGGTCGTGGTGGTGCCGGTGATGCAGGGTGCTGCCCTGGCGCGTGCCGCCGATCTGACGGTGATCGACATTGCAGAAGCGGCGGTGGAGCTGGACCGCGCCTCGCCGCTGTCCGAGGTCGTTTCGGCCCGCCTGCCGATGGTCGCAAGTGCGGCGGGGCGGGTGCATATCTTTCGTCCCGAGGACGGTGGCGAGGAACATTATGCCATCGAGATCGGGCAGCCGGACCGCAAGGCGCCGGTTCTGGCCCGCCTGCATTCGGCCTGTTTCACCGGCGACGTACTCGGCAGCCTGAAATGCGATTGCGGCCCTCAACTGCGGGCCGCGCTGGCGCAGATGGGGGCCGAGGGCGCAGGGGTGTTGCTTTACCTCAATCAGGAAGGCCGGGGGATCGGTCTTGCCAACAAGATGCGGGCCTATTCCTTGCAGGATCAGGGCTTCGATACGGTCGAAGCCAATCACCGGCTGGGATTCGAAGATGATGAACGTGATTTCCGGTTGGGCGCGGGCATCCTGAAGACCATGGGGTTTTCAGCGGTGCGGCTGCTGACCAACAATCCCCGCAAGATCACCATGATGGAGGGGCAGGGTCTTCGTGTGACCGAACGTGTGCCGCTTCGCGTCGGGGAAACGCCTGAAAATCGCGGCTATCTGGCGACGAAAGCCGCGAAATCGGGGCATCTGCTGTAGGCGTCAGGCGTAACTGCGAGCGCCGAAGATCGCGCTGCCGACACGCACATGAGTGGCACCATGGGCAATCGCAGCCTCGAAATCGCCGCTCATTCCCATGGAAAGCTGCGAGAGCCCATTGCGGGTCGCGATTTCGGCCAGGTGCACGAAATGCGGCGTGCTGTCCGTATCTTCGGGCGGAATGCACATGAGGCCCGCGACCGGCAGATCCTTCGCGCGACAATCCGCGATAAAGGCATCGGCGTCATCAGGCAGAATGCCCGCCTTCTGCGGCTCTGCCCCGGTATTCACCTGCACGAAAAGCATGGGGCAGCGCCCCTGCGCCTGTGCCAGCCGGGAAAGCTTGTCCGCCAGTGACGGCCGGTCAAGCGTGTGGATCGCATCGAACAGATCGAACGCCAGCCTGGCCTTGTTGGTCTGCAAGGGGCCGATCATATGGACCGCGGTGCCGGGAAAGCGGCTGCGCAGATCTGGCCACTTCCCGGCAGCTTCCTGAACATAATTCTCGCCGAAAATGCGCTGCCCCTGCTCCAGCGTGGCAATCACCCGTTCCAGCGGCTGCACTTTCGACACGGCGATCAGCGTCACCGCACCCTGCGGGCGCCCTGCCGCTGTTTCTGCCACTGCTATCCGTGACTTGATTTCCGTCAGACCCATCGCCGCCTCCGTCTTTGGCCGCAGATGGCCACAGCAGGGGGGAAAAGAAAAGGCCCCGGCAAGGCCGGAGCCCAAAAGGAAAAGGGCGGGGTAAACCCCGCCCTTTCCTAACTGACTGATCGTGGGATCAGAAGTCGAAGCGAACGCCGACGTCAGCCCAGGTCTCGCCAGCGTAACCCGACTGGATCGAGCCCGACAGACGAGCGCCGCCGAGGTCGTAGTCAGCGCCGAGGCCGTAAGCGGTGTCAGCACCGGCGACGTCCAGGTCAGCAACGTAGGCGCGCAGGGTGGTGGCGCCCATGGTGTAGTTGCCGTACAGGGTCACAACGCGGCCACCGGCCGAGTCTTCGTCGATGTAGTTCAGGCCAACGGTGGCAGCGTCATTGATGGTGTACGCAGCACCCAGGAAGAAGCCGTCGTTATTGGCAAGGCCAGCGCCGTCCTGGTAGGCGGCGAGCGACACGGCGAACGGACCCGAAGCGTAGTCGAACGACACCGAGAGCTCTTCGGTCGAGCCCGAAACGGTCTGGTCCGGGTTCACGTACGAGATACGACCGGTGAAGTCACCCATCGAGTACGAAGCGAACACGCCGGTGTAGTTGGCCGGGGTAGCGCCCGAAGCGTAGGCGAAGAACGCGCCTTGCGGGTCGCCGTACGACGAGTCCACGAAGCCCATTTCGGCGTTGTAGATCAGGCCAGCCGAGTCAAACGCGGTGTTGACGTTGCCGACTTCAACGCGGAAGCCTTCGAACGAAGCGTAGAGCATCGCAGCGTTGGCGGTCGCAGCGGTCGCGCCGTTGGTGTGCTGGATGCGGATACGGCCACCGAAGGTCACGCCCGAGTCGGTCTCGGTTTTGCCGTCGATGTTGAAACGCAGACGGGTCGTCACTTGGGTCTCGACAGCGCGGGTGTCGAGGTAGGTCAGACCGAAGCGGCCGTAGCCCGACAGGGTCACGCCGGTTTCAGCCGAAGCCACGGTGGCGGTCGAAGCCAGCAGCGTGGTGGCGAGAAGGATCTTTTTCATCGTTTTCCCTCGTTGACTCAAAGGTGCGGCCCAACTCAGGGGAATCCGAATTGGGTATGGCCTCTATTTCTGCCGTTGGGCCTCGAATTGCAATCGGCTGTGGCGGCCCGTCGGGAAACACGGCGGTGTATGGTGCACCAATGTCACAGTCCTGCCACGGGAAGGGCAAGATGCCCTCGCGCGAACGCGCGAGCCCGCACGAGAAAGCCGAAGGCGGGAAAAGCCTTGTCCGGTCCGGGGCGCTCGGCTAGACAGCCTTTATATCGACGGGAGTAGCGAATGTCCTTGCCCAGCCTTGCGCGTCTTACGCTGTCCGGCAGTCTGGTCCTTGCCCTTGCGGCCTGTGGCGGGATCGGCAGCGGCGGTTCCGGCCTGTTCAGTGGCAAGGCCAGGTCGGTGGATCATTCGCAGACCGAAGCTGTGGTGCCCAAGGCAAAGCAGCGCAGCACCGTGGCAACCCGTGAGATTTCGGACGAGACCCGTCAGCGGAAGATCTGGGATCTGTTCGGCGGCGGTGCCGATCCGAATACCACGGTCGAGGTGAACCGTTATCTGTGGCAGGCCTCGCTGGATGTGCTGAATTTCCTGCCCATCGAATCGGTCGACCCCTTCACCGGCGTCATCGTGACCGGCTATGGCACGCCGCCCGGCGGCGGTCGCGCCTATCGTGCGACGATCTATATCAGTGACCCTGCGCTGGATGCGCGTTCGCTGCGCGTCTCATTGCAGGGGCGCGGTGGTGCCGCCGTCTCGCCGCAAACCCAGCGCGCGGTCGAGGATGCGATTCTGACCCGCGCACGGGAAATCCGCGTTCGCGACAGCCGTCTGTGACGCCGCAGGGTGGGGGCGCTGCCCCCGCCGCGCCTTTGGCGCGACTCCCCCGGGATATTTGAACCAAGCTGAAAGCTGCGCGGGCTGGACTGTTCCGGCCCGGTCGGTTTAATTCGCGCGCGTCGAACCGATGAGATGAGGCCAGCATGTCGCGCTATGAACCGAGCCAGATCGAGCCGAAATGGCAGGAAACCTGGGATAAGACCGGGGTGTTCACCGCCCGGCGCGATGCGGCCAAGCCGAAATATTATGTGCTTGAGATGTTCCCCTATCCTTCGGGGCGCATCCACATGGGCCATGTGCGCAACTACACGATGGGCGATGTGGTGGCGCGCTACAAATCTTCCTGCGGGTTTTCGGTGCTGCATCCGATGGGCTGGGATGCCTTCGGGATGCCCGCCGAGAACGCGGCGATGGAGCGTGGCGGCCATCCCAAGGACTGGACCTACGGCAATATCGCCGACATGCGCGGTCAGATGAAGCCCTTGGGCCTGTCGATCGACTGGAGCCGAGAATTTGCCACCTGCGACCCGGAATATTACGGCCAGCAGCAGGCCATGTTCATCGACATGATGGAAAAGGGTCTGGTCTATCGCAAGGCGGCGGTGGTGAACTGGGACCCGGTCGATATGACCGTGCTGGCCAACGAACAGGTGATCGACGGCAAGGGCTGGCGGTCGGGCGCCGTGGTGGAGCGGCGCGAGCTGACCCAGTGGTTCTTCAAGATCTCCGACATGGCGGGCGATCTGCTGGATTCGCTGGATGGCCTGAAGGACTGGCCCGAGAAGGTGCGGCTGATGCAGGCCAACTGGATCGGCAAGTCGCGCGGGCTGCAATTCGGCTTTGAAACCGTGGCGGCGCCGGCGGGTTTCGACCGGGTGGAGGTCTATACCACCCGCCCCGACACGCTGATGGGCGCCTCTTTCGCCGGGATCAGCCCGGATCACCCGCTGGCGAAGGAACTGGAAAAGACCAATCCGCAGATCGCGGCCTTTGTCGCCGAATGCCGCCGCATCGGCACCAGCGAGGAAGCCCTGCAAACCGCCGAAAAGCTGGGCATGGATACCGGAATCCGCGTGAAGCATCCGCTGGACCCGAACTGGGAACTGCCGGTCTGGATCGCCAATTTCATCCTGATGGATTACGGCACCGGCGCGATTTTCGGCTGCCCGGCGCATGACCAGCGCGATTTCGAATTCGCCACCAAATACGGGCTGCCGATCAAGGCGGTCTATGTGGCGGAAGGGGCGGAGGACGCGCCGCTGACCGAAGCCTTTGTGCCGATGAAATCCGAGCGGGTTCAATATGTTCGCGGTATCGCGGGCAACAAGCCGATGACCGGCGACGAGGGTGTGGCCGAGGCCATCGCGCTGGCCGAGGCCAAGGGCTTTGGCCAGGGCGTCACCAAGTTCCGTCTGCGCGACTGGGGCGTGTCCAGGCAACGCTATTGGGGCTGCCCGATTCCGGTCGTGCATTGCGCGACCTGTGGCGTGGTGCCTGAGAAAAAGGAAAACCTGCCGGTCGAGCTGCCCTATGACGTGAGCTTCGACAAGCCTGGCAACCCGCTCGACCGCCACCCGACCTGGGCCGCGACCGCCTGCCCGAAATGCGGGGCAGCGGCCCGGCGCGAGACAGATACGATGGATACTTTCGTCGATTCGTCATGGTATTACGCCCGCTTCACCGCGCCCCGCGCCGCCACGCCGACTGTGGCCGAGGATGCCGAATACTGGATGAACGTCGACCAGTATATCGGCGGCATCGAGCACGCGATTCTGCATCTGCTTTACAGCCGCTTCTTTGCCCGCGCGATGAACGAAACCGGCCACCTGCCCGCCAAGGCGCGGGAGCCGTTCAATGCGCTGTTCACGCAGGGCATGGTGACGCACGAGATCTACAAAACCACCGATGACAAGGGCCGTCCGGTCTATCACCTGCCGGAGGACATTCTACGCAGCGAAACCGGCGCCACGCTGAAGGACGGGACTGTAGTCGAGGTCATCCCCTCGGCCAAAATGTCGAAATCCAAGAAGAATGTCGTCGATCCGATGAACATCATCGCCTCTTACGGTGCCGATACCGCGCGGTGGTTTGTCATGTCGGACAGCCCGCCGGAGCGTGATGTGGAATGGACGGCCTCGGGCGCGGAGGCGGCCTTCAAGCATCTGACTCGTGTGTGGAACCTGTGTTCCCGCATCGGGGAGCTGCCTGCGGATCATCAGGGCAAGGACGATGCGGCGCTGCTGAAAGCCACGGCGAAGGCTGTGGATGAGGTGACGAAAGGCATTGACGGCTTTGCCTTCAACAAGGCCATCGCCGGGCTTTACGCTTTTACCAATGTGCTGGCGAAGGCCGATGCCTCAACCCCGGTGATGAAACAGGCGATCCGCACGCTGGCGCAGCTGATGTCGCCGATGACCCCGCATATCGCGGAATCGATCTGGTCCTATCAGGGGGGCGCGGGCCTCTGCGCGCAGGCCGCATGGCCCAAGGCCGATCCGGCGCTGCTGGTGGATGATACCGTGACGCTGCCGATCCAGATCAACGGCAAGCGGCGGGCGGAAATCAGCGTGCCGAAGGATATGGCGGCGGCAGAGGTTGAAAAGATCGCGCTGGCGAACGAGGATGTGGTTAAGTTCTTGGCCGGTCAGCCGGTGAAGAAGATCATCGTCGTACCGGGGCGCATCATCAATGTCGTGGTATAAACGCCGCCAGTTCATCACGCTCGCCGGTGCGGCCCTGACGGGCTGCACCTTCACCCCGGCTTATGCGCCGGGCGGACCTGCCGCCGCGCTGCAAGGCGCGATCCGCGTCGATGCGCCGTCCGACAAGAACGGCTTCGATCTGGTCGAGCGGCTGGAGGAACGGCTGGGACGCCCGCAGGGCGACCGCTATCGGCTGTCCTACACCATCCGCACCGAAAGCATCGGTGTCGGCGTTACGCCGGAAAACGCGACGACGCGCTATAATTTGCGCGGCACGGTGGACTGGGTGGTGAAAAATGCTGCGGGCACACCGCTGGCCGAAGGCACGGCAGCCAGCTTCACCTCCTGGTCGGCGACCGGATCCACCGTCGCCGGTTTGGCGGCGGAGGAGGATGCGGCCTATCGCCTGATGCGGATTCTGGCTGACCAGATCGTTACGCGGCTTCTGGCGACGGCAGGAAGCTTCCTGTGAAGCTGACCGGCGCGGCGGGGGCGGCCTATTGTGCCAAGCCCGATCCGGCGGCGGCGGGGCTGCTGCTGTACGGGCAGGACGCCATGCGCGTATCGCTGCGGCGGCAGGAGGCGATTGCCGCGCTGATCGGACCGGAGGGCGAGGCTGAGATGCGGCTTGCGCGCCTGTCGGGCGGTGATGTGCGCAAGGAACCGGCGCTTCTGATGGATGCGATGAAGGCGCAGGGCTTCTTTCCTGGTCCGCGCGTGGTCTTCGTGGAGGAAGCGACCGACACCATCGCCCCTGCGGTGACCGAGGCATTCCGCGACTGGCGTCCCGGTGACGCGCAGATCTTGGTGACCGCGGGCGGGCTGACTGCGAAATCGGCGCTGGTGAAGCTGTTCGAATCGCATCCAACGGCGCGCTGCCTTGGCATCTATGACGACCCCCCCTCACGCGAGGAAATCGAGAGCACGCTGGGCAAAAGCGGCCTGCGCGACATCGCGCCCGAGGCGATGACCGATCTTCTGTCGCTGGCAAAAGAGCTTGATCCAGGTGACTTCCGCCAGACAGTCGAGAAGATCGCGCTGTATAAATGGGGCGACGACACGCCGCTGACGCCCGCCGATGTGATGGCGATGGCCCCGGCGACGGTGGATGCCGAGGTAGATGATGTGGTGGAGGCTGTGGCCGAAGGGCGGGGCGCTGCCGTGGGGCAGCTGATGCGGCGGCTGGAGGGGCAGGGGGTGCAGCCCGTCACGCTATGCATCTTTGCCATGCGCCATTTCCGCAATCTGCACGCGCTGGCGGTTGATCCGCGCGGCCCGGCCTCGTTCCGGCTGCGCGGGCCGCGCAAGGATCGGGCGATGCGTCAGGCCGAAAGCTGGGGCGCGCGGCGGCTGGAGGACGCGCTGGCCTTGCTGGTGGAAACCGACCTGACGCTGCGGTCGGCCTCGCGCGCACCTGCCATGGCACTGATGGAACGCGCGCTGATCCGGCTGGCGATGATGCGGCGATAAGCAAAAGGCCCGGCGTTCAGACCGGGCCTTGCGTGTTTCAGAACTCCAGCGGGCGGTCGCCCTGCGCATCCTTGATGCGGCTCGGCAGGCCCATGGTGTTCAGCAGGTTGATGAAGGGTTTGGGGTCCAGTTCCTCGACATTGACCATCGTGCCCACATCCCAGGTGCCATCGGCAATCAGCAGCGCGGCGGTGACAGGCGGCACACCGGCGGTATAGCTGATGCCCTGCGAGCCGACTTCCTCGAACGCCTCTTTGTGATCCGCGACGTTGTAGATGAAGACCTCGGCTGGCTGGCCATCCTTCACGCCCTTCACCACGTCCCCGATGCAGGTCTTGCCGGTATAGTTCGGCGCGAGGCTGGCCGGATCGGGCAGCACAGCCTTCACCACCTTCAGCGGAATGACCTCCTGCCCCTCGGCGGTCTTTACCGGCTGTTCCGACAGCAGGCCAAGGTTCTTCAGCACGGTGAAGACGTTGATGTAATGGTCGCCAAAGCCCATCCAGAACCGCACATCGGCATCCTTGTAGCGCGCCGACAGCGAATGCACCTCGTCATGGCCGGTCAGATAGGCTTTCTGTTCGCCCACAACCGGCAGATCCCAGGTCTGGCCGACCTCGAACATCTTGTTCGACTGCCAGCCGCCGTTCTGCCAAGAATAGACCGTGCCGGTGAATTCGCGGAAGTTGATCTCGGGGTCGAAATTGGTGGCGAACCATTTGCCATGCGACCCGGCATTGATGTCCACGATGTCGATGGAGGTGATCTTGTCCAGCATCCCCTCAGCCACGCGGGCATAGGCGTTCACCACGCCGGGGTCAAAGCCGATGCCAAGGATCGCGGTCACACCGGCCGCCTTGCAGCGGTCGCGGCGTTGCCATTCGTAGTTGCCATACCACGGCGGCGTTTCGCAGATCTTTTCCGGGTCTTCGTGGATCGCGGTGTCCAGATAGGCGGCGCCGGTCTCGATGCAGGCTTCCAGCACTGTCATGTTCACGAAGGCCGAACCCACGTTGATCACGATCTGCGCGCCGGTCTCGCGGATCAGCGCGGCGACGGCGGCACTGTCCATCGCATCGACCGCATGGGCCGCGAAAGTGCCCGGCACCTTCATCGCGTTCTTTTCATGGACGCTGGCGATGATCGCCTCGCATTTCGCCCGCGTACGGCTGGCGATATGCAGATCGCCCAGCCGGTCATTGTGTTGCGCACATTTATGCGCCACGACCTGAGCCACGCCACCGGCGCCGATGATCAACACGTTCCGTTTCACTTCGAACCGTCTCCTTTAAGGACAGAGGGAAGGGAGAGTCTCAGCCCAGGCTGCTCTCGTAGTCGGCATAGCCGAATTCTCGTTTCAGGCTCAGCGAGCCATCCAGTTCGCGCACGACGATGCTGGGCATCTTCACGCCGTTGAACCAGTTCTTCTTCACCATCGTATAGCCTGCGGCATCGGCAATCGACAGCCGGTCACCCACCGACAGCGGTGTGGGGAAGTTGAACTCGCCGAAAATATCGCCCGCAAGGCAGGATTTGCCGCAGATCATCCAGGGATGATCGCCCGCGACCTCCATCTTCGCCGACTGGCGATAGATCAGCAGGTCGAGCATGTGCGCCTCGACCGAGGAATCCACGATGGCCAGATCCTTGCCGTTGTTCAGCGTGTCGATCACCGTCACCTCAAGGCTGGCGGAATTGGTGATCGCGGCCTCGCCTGGTTCCAGATAGACCTGCACACCGAACCGATCCTGAAAGGCGCGGAGCCGGGCTGCGAGCTTGTCCACGGGATAGCCCTCGCCGGTGAAGTGGATGCCGCCGCCGAGGCTGACCCATTTCAGGCGTTTCAGCAGGTCGCCGAACTCATCCTCGATGCGGGCAAGCTGCGTGTCGAACAGGTCGAAATCCGCATTCTCGCAGTTGTAATGGATCATGAAGCCCGAGATGCGGTCCATCACGGTTTCGATCTTCCTCTGGTCCCATTCGCCCAAGCGGCTGAAGGGGCGGGCCGGATCGGCAAGATCAAAGCCCGAAGTGCTGAACCGGGGGTTCAGCCGCAGCCCGCGTTCGATCTGTGCCGACTGATTGTCGAAGCGTTCAAGCTGACCGATGGAGTTGAAGATGATCTTGTCGGCATAGCCTACCGCCTCGGCGATCTCGTGGTCGGACCAGCCAACGGAATAGGCGTGGGTTTCCTTGCCGAACCTCGCGCGCCCCAGCCGCAGTTCGTAAAGGCTGGAGGAGGTCGTGCCGTCCATATGCTCTCGCATCTGGTCGAACACCGGCCAGGTTGCGAAACATTTCAGCGCAAGCAGGGCCTTGGCGCCGGACTGCGCGCGCAGCCGGTCGATGATTTCCATGTTGCGCGAAAGCTTCGCCCGATCAATCAGGTAGTAAGGCGTCTGGATCATCAAGAATCCCCCCCGGGGCCAAAAGGGACAAGAGCGGTCCACATAGGGCCTAACCCCCCTGGGTGCAAGTCGTGTGACACTTTCTTGCGGTTCCGCGCATCAGCGCCTTTCAGCCGTCACCAGTGGCAAAAGGCGGCGCATCTGCGCGGCAAGGCGCTGAAACCGGCGTTGCAGATGTCCGGAAAGTGCCAGCCCATCACTGTGGATCGCCTGCCATGTCATCTGTTGCCGCGCGGTGCCAAGGTTGAACAGCCGGTAGCCGCCCATCACCACGAAGGCCGAAATGGCGACCGAGGCCAGCGCGTCCGAGGTGAAATGCCGCCCCATGCCGACGCGCAGCAGCAGGCTTGCCCCGATCAGCGCGGCAGCAGCGGCGACGGCCAGCCACCGGCGCGGTTTCGGCAGATGCGGCCATGTCAGGACCAGCAGGGCAAAGGCGAAAGTCGCCGTCATCGCAACCTCACCGGAGGAGAAGGAACAGTTCTGGCTGCACTGGTCGCTGATTTGCAGGACGGGGGTGAACTGTCGCGTCCCGCCGAACTCTATGATGTCAGCGGGACGGGCACGTCCCGCATAGGCTTTCAGGATGCCGTTCACGATCAGGCCGGGGCCGATGACGAACACGGTCGCAAGGAAATGCCAGCCGGCCAGCCCGGATCGCGGTGTGAAGCCGAGCGTGCGTGCCAGCACTGGCAGAGCCACCGCCAGAAGGGCAAAAGCGGTCAACCCCCAGCGCAGGCTGTCGTTGAGTGTGGTGATGGCGGGGTTTCCGCGCAGGGCGAAAACGCCTTGCGGATCAAGAAACCGGCTTGAAAGGGCGATATCCAGTGCCGGTTCGGCGCTGAACAGGCAGAGCACAACCAGCGTTGCAATCAGCGCGGCATGATGCAGGCGGGCGAGGGTGGGGTCAGTCATCCTTGGCCTCCGTCAGGCATTCGGGGGTGGTCAGGACCAGCGACATCTGTCGCCCCTCGGCAAAGCCTGGCCCGGCGATCCAGTGGTCAGACGGGCCGGTGGCGCAGGCGGGTGGCTCCGCCCCTTGCATCAACAGCACAACCGGTGTGCCCGGAGCAGCAGTCAGCGGCAGCGCCAGGTCCCAGTGGTGTCGGGGTGGTCCGTCATGCGGGGTGGCGGCGATTTCCAGCCCGGAGCCATGGCTCTGCCAGCTCAGATCAGCCAGAAGGCCACGATCTGAGGCCACGATCACGGCGGCGCCATTGCGCGTTGCGAAATCCATTGCGCGCCGGCTGACCTCGGCCCGGCCCAGATAGCGCGACAGGATCAGCGGCCCGTCCCCGATCCGCCAGCCGGTGCCGAAAGTGGCGATGAGCGGCAGGGCAATCGCCACCGCCGCACCCAGCGCCAGCGAGGCAAGGGCCACTGCCCGGTGCCGCTCCAGCCAGTGCGCGGCGATGATGCTGCCCGTGACCGTAAAGCCCACGCCCCAGTTTGCAAGCGCCCGGCTGGTCAGCGCCTGAAGCGTGACGATGCCAAGGATCACCAGCGCCACCGTCACGGCGCCGCGCAGTGGCGGGCGGGGCGCGTGCAGACCCAGCAGGAAGGCCGGAAAGGCCAGCGGCCCCATCACCGCGAGTTGTTCGGCCAAAAAGCGGACAGCACCCGACAGATGCAGGCCAAAACCCTGCGCCGCGCCATCTTCGGCCAGATGATGCAGGGTCACAAAACCGTGGCTGGCGATCCACAGCAGATTCGGCAGCGCCAGCAACAGGGCAACCGCCCCGGCTATTGTCGCATCGCGGCGGGTGATCCGCCATGCCGGGGATACCAGCGCGGCCATAGCCATCCCGGCCATGGCAAACAGCATCGCATGTTTCGACAGGAACCCCAGCCCCAGCGCCAGCCCCAGCAACACCGCATCGCCGGTCGAAGCGCGCGCGGCCAGCCGGTGCTGCATCAGCAGCGCCGCCGCGATGGCACACAGCAGCGGTGTGTCGGTCGTCATCATCATCGCGCCCAGCGTGGCTGCGGGCATGGCCGCATAGGTCAGTCCGGCCAGTGCCGCCACGCGCGCATTGGTCAGCCGCGCTGCAAGCGCCATGACCAGCATCGCCGTCACCCCATGCAGCACAGGCGCCGTAAGACGCACCCCGAAGGGCGTGTTGCCCGCAACTTCGGTCGTGGCACGGATCAGCCAGCCGATCAGCGGTGGTTTGGAATAGGCGCCGAAGGACAGCGACTGCCCCCATAGCCAGTATTGCGATTCATCCGTCCAAAGTTCGGTCCGCATCGCGGCCAGCATGCCCAGCCGCCATAGTGTCAGCGCGGCAATGGCCAGCAACGCCGCCTGCAGGCAGTCAGGCGCGGCTTTGGGCAGGCTGGTGCTTTTCAGCATGGATAAGCCAAAGATTGCGGGAATAGATGACAAGCCCCGTCGCCTGCCCGAACACGAACACGGGGTCGCGCCGCCACAGCGCATAGCTCAGCAGCACCACACCCCCGGCCATCGAGAAATACCAGAAGGCCACCGGGATGACCGACCGGCGCGTGCGTTCCGACACGATCCATTGCACCAGAAAGCGCATGGTGAACATCAGCTGCCCGCCAAGGCCGATCATCACCCAGGTGAACTCGGTCCAGTCGGTGACGTGCAGGGCGGCCCAGACCGCCTCGCGGCTCATGCCCCGGCCCCGGCGGCGATTTCGTGCGGGGTTTCCCGTTTGCGGCGGCGGATCAGCCAGGCAACGCCCGCCAGATCGGTGATCCCGACCAGCGCCCGCCCGAGATTGGTGTATTTCGACCGCCCGGCCAGACGCGGTGCATGGGTCACATCGACATGTGCGATCTTCCAGCCATCGCGCAGGAACAGCGCGGGCAGAAAGCGGTGCTGGTGGTTGAAATAGGGCAGTGCCAGATAGGCGGCGCGGTCAAACGCCTTCAGCCCGCAGCCGGTGTCGCGCGTCCTGTCGCCCAGCAGCCAGCCGCGCAACCCGTTGGCAAAGCGCGATGCCAGCCGACGGCCCAGCGTATCGCGGCGCCCGATGCGCTGACCGGCAACCAGCGCCAGCGCCGGGTCGCGGCGCGGGTCCATCAGGGGCGCGATCAGCGCCGGAAGGTTGACCGGCGGGTTCTGTCCGTCCCCGTCCAGCGTTGCCATGATACGGCCGCGCGCCGCCCGCGCGCCAGAATGGATCGCCGCCGATTGCCCTGCCGCCCGGTCATGCCCCAGCACGCGGATGCGCGGCTCGTGCCGGGCCAGCCGCAACAGTTCGGCCCGTGTTTCATCTTCCGAACCGTCATCGACAAGGATCAGTTCGAACGCCTGCCCGGCGAGGATTTCCAGAATCTGCGCGGTAAGCGGCGCGATGCTGGCCGCCTCGTCATGCAGCGGCACCACGACCGAGATGACCGGCACGATCTCTTCAATCTGCCGGGCACGACGGACGGGATGGACGGCATTCATGGCATGTACCCTCCGGCAGGCGCCGCAGGCTGGTGCGGCGCGGAAATCCTGCGCCGCAGCTAACACCCGCGTTGTAAGGGTGCGGTGACTGCCAGATGACGAATTGGTGTCGGCTGCCGAAGCGGCACTAGGACGCCGAAATCCCCACGGCAGCGCGGGCGGCACGGGCGATCACCAGTTCCTCATGCGTGTTGATGATCATGACCGTGGTGCGCGAAAACTCGGATGACAGGACCGTGGCGCTTTCTGCGTTCCTGCCATGGTCGATCTCGACCCCCATCCAGCCCAGACGCTCGCAGATCCGGCGGCGGACGCTGCGCGAGTTTTCCCCGATGCCGCCGCAGAAGACCAGTGCGTCGATTCCCCCCATGACGGCGGCCATGGCGCCCAGTTCGCGCTGTACGCGGAATACGAAGTAGTCGATGGCGCGATGGGCTTCGGGGCTGTCGGCGGCTTCAAGCGTACGCATGTCGTTCGACAGCCCGCCCGACAGGCCCAGGAGACCGGATTCGTTGTACAGGATCTGGCGGAGCTGAGCGGTATTCAACCCTTCGCGATCCAGCATGTACAGCAGGACGCCGGGGTCGATCTGGCCGCAGCGGGTGCCCATCGGCAATCCGTCCAGCGCGGAAAACCCCATCGAGGAGGCAACAGAGCGCCCGCGATGGATGGCGCACATCGAGGCCCCATTGCCGAGATGCGCGACAACGACGCGCCCTTCCATCAGATGCGGCGCGAGACGGCGCAATTCTCCGGTGACATATTCATAGCTGAGGCCGTGAAAGCCGTAGCGCCGCACGCCCGCCTCGTAATAACGGTGCGGAATGGCGAAAGTGTCGTTCACGAAGGGCTGACCACGATGGAAGGCCGTGTCGAAACAGGCGATCTGCGGCACATCGGGGAAGGCAGCCATGGCGGCGCGGATACCCGCGATGTTGTGGGGCTGATGCAGCGGGGCGAAAGGCTCCAGCATCCGCAGCTTTGCCAGCACGGCATCGGTCACGACAATCGGCTGGACGTAATCCAGCCCGCCATGCACGACCCGGTGGCCCACGGCGGCCATGCGCAGGCCGGGGAAGTGCTGTTTCACCGTGCCGATCACCATGGACAGCGCGCCTTCATGGTTGGACAGATCACCGGGCGGCAATGTCAGTTCCGCGCCGGTGGCATCCTTCAGAACCATACGGCCTTCCGGCCCGATCCGCTCGGCCTGGCCGGTCAGCAGGGCCGTGTCCCCCTCTGCCGGAAACAGGGCCACCTTCAGCGAGGAAGACCCGGCGTTAAGTGCCAGAAAGCCGGTGGTCATGTCATTGCCCTTTACTGCGTCAGGATTTCATAAACCTCTCCGCGCCCGTCGACCGGCGCGAAGATGATGTAATACAGATCCGGCCCGCCCCGGTACATCAGGCCCAGACTGTCTGTTCCGGCTTCGGGGTCGCCAGTGTAGCCGCGCGGGGCCTCGCCGGTGAAATAGCTGCCACCCCGGAAGGCAAAGTTCGTTCCGGTCGCGCCGGGCAGAACCAGCCCCAGCCGGCGCTGGGAGCCTGCATCTTTCTGAAACACCAGCCCGGCCGGACCCTCCTGCCGGAAGCTGCATGGAAAGAACGGATACCCAAGCGCGATATCGGCGGTGACCTGAAGGCTGCGCACACTGCAGGGGGTATTGGCAAGGCTCAGCCGGTCGGGCATCGGCAGGCGATCCCCGTCGATCACCGCCAGAAAATCGGCCACGGCGGCGGTGTCCTGACCGTCGGCGTGCGGGGCCAGCCGCGCGCGCAGATCGGCCTCCGCCCCCTCCAGTGTCGTGATCTGTTCGGGTGTCAGCAGGGCATCGGTGGTTTGTGCAATCAGCGGCTGGGCCGACAGAAGCAAGGCAAGACAGGCTGCACTCCGGCGGCAAAGACGGTTCATGGCAAAAGCTCCGATCCGAGACATGCACCCGGCGCGGTCAGGCTGCTTCGGTGACGTGACGGCGCGATGAACGCCCGCCGGACCGCCAAACTGTTTCAAACCGCTCCGGACAAGGCAAGGATCATCCGGCGGGCTTTCACGGCTGCTTCACTGCTGCGGCCCACTCCTCCAGAAAGGCGCGGCGCTTGACGCGGTCCAGATAGACCAGCAGGCCAGGGTCCAGCCGGATCGGGCGCAGGCGCGGGGTCTGCACGAGTGCGGCCTCGTTCACCGGCGGCAGGCCCCCCTGTTGGCCAGAGAGACGGCGGCCTTCGGGTGACAACAGGAAGTCGATGAACATGCCTGCAAGCTCGGGGTTGCGCGCGTCTTTCGGGATCAGCGCGGTGCGCAAAAGCGTCAGAGTGAAATCCTCGAACTCGATCAGCGCCACATCCGGGTCATGCGCGGCGCGGGTGGCGGCGTAGCTGCCCAGCACATTATAGGCCAGCGCCAGTGTGCCGGTTTCCAGATCGTCCAGCATGGGCTTGGTGCTGGCGTAAAGCCGGGGGCGGTTGGCACCCATCACCTCGGCCAGTCGCCAGAAACTGTCGGATTGCCGCGCCTCCTGCGTTGCAAACAGATAGCCCGCGCCGGATTGCAGCGGGTCATAGGTGCCGATCCGGCCCTCGAACCGGCCGGGATGATCGCGCAGGAGGTCGATCAGATCACGGCGGGTGCGGGGCAGGGCCAGCCCTTCCAGCGCCTTGCGTGAGGCGACCAGCACCACCGGCTCCTGCGCGAAGCCGAAGATACGATCCTGCCATTGCGCCCAGTCCGGCAGTTGTGCGGCACTGGCATGCGGCAGGGCGAAGCCGTCATTTGCCAGCTTCATCTGCAGGTCCATCGCGCTGGAAATCGCCAGATCGCAGGCCACGCCCTCATCGGCCACCGCAGTGTAGACACTGGCGCTGCCGGTCACGGTATAGCGGATCGTCACCGACGGATGGCGCGCCTGAAAGGCGGTCAGAAGCGGGGCGAAATATTCAGTGTCGGTGGTGGACAGAATCCACAACTCGGACCCTGCGCCGGTGCCGGGGAAGACGTGTTCCTCCTCCACCGGGAAGGCGGCGGCGCAGAGAGGCGAAAGGATTACTGCAAGGGCACAGAGAATTCGGCGCATACGCCCCCTCCTTCACGTTCCGTCAGGCTGAACCGCCCGTCATGGGCTGCGGCGACTTCGGTCACGATGGTCAGGCCAAGGCCCGAGCCCACCACATCGGCGACATTGCCACCCCGGCGAAAGCGGCCCGAAAGGCTGGCGGGGTCAAGGCCCGACAGGCCGCGCCCGCGATCCTCGACCCGCAGCACCGCGCGGTTGTCCTCAGCCGCCAGCGACAGGCGGACAACGCTGTCCTCGGGCGAATATTTCACCGCATTGTCCAGAATATTGCGCACTGCACTTTCCAGCAGCGCCCGGTCGCCCGTCACCGGCAGGGGCTGCGGTGCGGGTGACAGCCGCAGGTCGACATCCTTCAGCGAGGCGGCGGGTTCGATGGAGGCCACCACGCCCGCGACCAGCGCGCCGAAATCCAGCGCGTCCGAGGTCATCCTGTCGGAGCGATAGACGACGATGGCGTGATCCAGCAACTGCGTGGCGGACCGCGCGCTTTCCTCGACCGCGCGGATCACGCCACGCAGAGTCTGGCGCGTCGCCTCGTTATCGGATTGCCGCAGCGCGATTTCCGCCTGTGCCCGGACAGTGGCCAGCGGGGTACGGATGTGATGCGCGGCTTCTGTGATGAAGGTTTCTGTCCGGCCCAGAGCGGCGCGCAGCCGGGCGATGAAGCCGTTCAGCGCACCGACCAGTGGCACCAGTTCGCGCGGGGTGCTGGCATCGACGGCGCGCAGATCCTCCGGCCCGCGCCGGGCCACCGCCTCGGCCAGCCGGTCGATGGGGGCCAGAACCGATCCTGCCGCGATCAGCGACAGCAGAAGTGCCAGGGTGAAGAACCCCAGCCCCAGCCCCGCCGCGCGATTGGCGATGCGTTCGGCAATCGCGTCCTGCCCCAGCCGGGTCTGGGCGACCAGCACCAGAACGGGCAGGGCCTGCCCTGCAACCACCACCTGACGGGTGACGGCTGCGATGCGCACCTCGGTGTCGCGGAAGGGGCGGGTATAGAACTGCGGGCCGACCTTGCCCGAAGCCTCGGGCGGCAGCGGCAGGTCGTCATAGCCGGTCACTGTCTCGCCGCCCACGTCGATGCGGTAGAACACCCTGTCTTCGGAAATCGAGCCCAGCACCGAGAAGGCATCGTAAGGCAGGTCAATTTCCACCTGTTCGGTGCCCGCGCGTAACTGTTCGGCGATGGCCGTGGTGGCGGCGCCCAGAATGCCATCCTGTGTCGTTTCGGCGGCCTGTCCGGCCACGGTGCGGACCGTGAAATACAGAAACACCGCCAGCATCGCGGCGATGCCCAGAAGCTGTAACAGCAGCCGCTGCCGGAGCGACAGAGGCGCCCTTGGCATGCGCCAGCGTATGCGCCCGGTCATTCGCCGGTCAGCCGGTAGCCGACGCCGCGCAGCGTCTCGATCCGGGCGGCAGAGCCTTCCAATTTTTTCCGCAGGCGGGCGACATAGACCTCGATCGCGTTCTCTGACACGGCTTCGGAATAGGAAAACAGCCGGTCGCAAAGCTGCGCCTTCGAGAAAATCCGCTCGGGCGCGGACAGCAGGATTTCCAGCAGCCGCAATTCGCGTGACCGCAGTTCCCGTGTTTCGCCCGCGATACTGACCGTGGCGGTCAACGGGTTGAAGGTGACGCCCGCGTAGTCGCGCACCGTCTGCAAGGCGCCACCCCGGCGCCGCAGCACGGCGCGGCAGCGGGCCTCCAGCTCGGCAAAGTCGAAGGGTTTGGTGATGTAGTCGTCAGCGCCAAGGTCAAGCACATCCACCCGGTCCGAAACGGCGGCGCGGGCGGTCATCATGATGATCGGCGTATCCCGGCGGGCGCGGCGCTGGGCCACCAGAAAGTCGCGGCCATCGCCATCGGGCAGGGCGATATCCAGCAGGATCAGGTCATAGCTGGCGGCAGCGAGGCAATCCTCGGCGTCGGCGATTCCCGCCGCACGGTCCACCGCATGCCCGTCCAGCGCCAGCCGTGTGGCGACCGAATGGGCCAGATCGTCGTTATCCTCGACAAGAAGAAAGCGCATTGCCGCAGTTTTCATCGCTGGTGACAGGTTCATGTCAGCTTTTCAGCGAATCGTGTTCCCCGCAAGGGCCGGTGGAGGCCGGCCCGGCTTTGAAAAAGATGTCTTGGGAGGACACGCATGAAATCGACCCTGTTCCGCGCACTGCTGGCCAGTGCTGCCCTTGGCCTTGGCGCCACCTCGGCCTTCGCGACCGAATGCATCGCCCCGGCGGATGCCGGTGGCGGCTGGGACTTCACCTGCCGTCAGATCGGCAAGATCCTTTATGATCTTAAACTGGTCGACCAGCCGGTTCAGGTGACCAATATGGCGGGCGCCGGTGGCGGCCTTGCCTTCAGCCATGTTGTCGCCGAGCGCGGCAAGGACGCCGATCTGATCGTCGCGGCCTCGTCGGCCACCACCACCCGTCTGGCGCAGAATGCCTATGGTGGCGCGACCGCCGATCAGGTGCGTTTCGTCGGTGCCATCGGTGGCGACCCCGGTGTGATCGTGGTTGCCAAAGACAGCCCCTATCAGACGCTGACCGATCTGGTCGAGGCGATCAAGGCAGATCCCGGCTCGGTGGCTTTTGCCGGTGGGTCGGCTGCGGGCGGCTTTGACCACCTGAAGCCGCTGATGGTGCTGAAAGCCGCAGGCTTCACCGATGTGGCCAAGGTCAAGTACATCGGCATGGACGGCGGTGCAGAGGCGATCACCCAGACCATTGGCGGCTTCACCCAGGCGATGACCGGCGACATGTCGGAAATCGTGGGCTTCATCAAATCGGGCGACGTGCGTCCGCTGGCCGTGCTGACCTCCGAGCGCGTGCCGGGCTTCGAGGATATCCCGACCGCCAAGGAGCAGGGCCTCAATGTCGAGGTCGTCAACTGGCGCGGCCTGTATGTGCCCAAGGGCATCAGCGACGACGCTTTCAATGCCTGGGCCGAGAAGCTGCAAAAAGTGGCGGACAGTGATGAGTGGAAAGCGGTCATGGCGTCGAACGGCCTCGCCCCCTTCACCAAGGTCGGTGCTGACTTCCAGAGCTGGGTGGATGGCGTCGTTGCCGAAACCACCGAGCTTTCGAAAGAAATCGGGGTGATCCAGTAATGGCCAGCGACCGGATCTTCGGTCTGGTCGTGGCGATCTTGGCGCTCGCGTATCTCGCGGGCGCCTTCCAGATCCAGACCAGCTTTCTGTCGGACCCGGTGGGCCCGCGGGTGTTTCCCATGATGATCGCCGTCGTCGGCCTGCTGTGCGGGCTCGCGATGCTGTGGAAGCCCGATGCCGAACCGGAATGGCCGCCCCTGCCGGTCTGGATGAAGATGGCGCTGACGGTCGTTATCCTGACCCTTTATGCCTACATGCTTGCGCCGCTGGGCTTCCTGATCCCCACCGCGCTGGTCGCGGCCGGTGTCAGCTACATGATCGCGCCGCAGCCCGCGAAGGCGGCGATCACGGGCATCTGCCTGTCGGTCGGCCTGTTCGTGCTGTTCAAATACGCCCTCGGCCTCGGGCTTGTCGCCCTGCCAAGAGCACTGATGGGTTGAGGGGGCATTGATGGATACGATTTCCAACCTCGTCATGGGGTTCGGCGTTGCGCTGACCCCCTTCACGCTGCTGCTGGCCGTGGTCGGCTGTTTCCTTGGCACGATGTTCGGCGCGCTGCCCGGCCTTGGCCCGGCCAATGGCGTGGCGATCCTCATTCCGGTCGCCTTCACCATGGGTCTGGATGCGACACAGTCGCTGGTGCTGCTGACCTCGGTCTACTACGGCACCATGTATGGCGGGCGGATCAGCTCGATCCTACTGAACATTCCGGGTGACGAACCTGCGATGATGACCACGCTGGACGGCTTCCCGATGGCCCGGCAGGGCCGGGCAGGGGATGCGCTGGTGATTTCGGGTGTCGCCTCGTTTGTCGGTTCTTTCCTTGCGACCATCGGCCTTGTCGTGATGGCGCCGGTGCTGGCCAGCATCGCCTATCTGTTTGGCCCGGCCGAATATTTCGCCCTGTACCTGCTGGCCTTCTGCACGCTGGGCGGCGTCGCCTCGAAGAACCAGGCGAAAGCTGCAGCGGCGGCCTGTCTGGGGCTTGGCATCGCGATGATCGGTCTGGACAATTCGACCGGCCTGCCGCGCTATACCGGCGGCAACATGCACCTGATGGACGGGGTGGATTTCCTTGTCGCAATCGTCGGTCTGTTCGCCATCTCGGAAATCTTCATCTTCATTGAAAGCCATGGCCGCAACAGCGCCATCGGCGTGACTCTCGGCAAGCTGACAATCCCGTGGCAGGATCTGAAAGCCTCCACCGGGACCATGCTGCGCGGCACCGGCATCGGCTTTGTGGCCGGAGTTTTGCCGGGGGCGGGGGCGTCGCTGGGTTCGTTCATGGCCTACATGGCCGAAAAGAGCATCCTCGGTTCGCGGGGCCGCTTTGGCCAGGGCGATCCGCGCGGCGTGGCCGCGCCCGAGGCGGGCAACAATGCCGCGGCCGGTGGTGCGATGGTGCCGATGCTGACGCTGGGTGTGCCGGGTTCGGGCACCACGGCGGTGATGCTGGCGCTGCTTCTGACGCTGAACATCACGCCGGGGCCGACGCTGTTCCGTGATCAGCCCGAAGTGGTCTGGGGTCTGATCGCCAGCCTGTTCATCGCCAATATCGTGTTGCTGGTGATGAACGTGCCGATGGTGAAGCTGTTCGTCCGCGTTCTGATGATCCCGGCCTGGGTCCTGCTGCCCATGGTCACGATGATCAGCTTTGTCGGCATCTATTCTCTGTCGGGCAGCACCTTCGATCTGCTGTTGATGGTGGTCTTTGGTGTGCTGGGCTACTTCCTGCGCAAGCTGGACGTGCCGACGGTGCCGGTGATCCTTGGCATCCTGCTGGGCTCAAACATGGAAGACAGCCTGCGCCGCGCCATGGTGATTTCGGACGGGGACTGGACCTTCCTGTTCTCGACCCCCATCTCCATCGGCCTGTGGATCGCGGCGATCGCCGGCTTCATTGCGCCGCTGTTCCTGCGCACCGTGCTGAAGAAGCCGCCGGTGCCTGCCATGGAAGCAAACGAGGACTGAGGTATGACACGGGTTCTGATCCCCACCGGGGCTTTGGGCCTTGGCTATGACCGCGCGGCTTTGTCGCGCGGTATCGCCAACAGGCCGGATATCATCGCGGTTGACGGGGGGTCCACGGACAGTGGGCCCTCTTACCTTGGGCGTGGTGTGTCCAAATATTCGCGCGCCTCGACCAAGGCGGAGTGGCGCGGGCTGATGCAGGCGCGTGCCGAGGCGGGCGTGCCGCTGGTCATCGGCACGGCGGGCACCTGCGGCGCCGACAGCGCAGTGGACTGGCTGCTGGAAATCACCCGCGAGATCGCAGCCGAAACCGGACAAACCCTGCGCGTCACCACGCTGAAAAGCGGGCAATCCGCGGCCGCGGTGAAAGCCGCGCTGGCCGAAGGGCGCATCGCGCCGCTGTTCCCGGCGCCCGAAATCTCGGATGCGCTGATCGACGCTTGCAGCAATATCGTGGCGCTGGCGGGGGCTGAGCAGATCGCGGCGGCGCTGGCGACCGGCGCCGATATCGTGATTGCCGGGCGGACCACCGATACGGCCATCATCGCGGCGCTGCCGCTGGTGAACGGCGATCATCCGGGGGGCTGCTGGCACGGCGCCAAGATCGGCGAATGCGGTGCCATCGCCACCACCCAGCCTGCCACTGGCGTCATCCAGATCGACTTTGACGCGACCGGCTTCACTATGGAGCCGATGGCCCTGACCGCCGCCGCCACGCCCTACACGGTGTCGGCGCATATGCTTTACGAAAACTCCGATCCCTTCGTGCTGTATGAGCCGGGCGGGCATCTGGATGTCACCGGCGCCCGCTATACTGCGCTGGATGCGCGGCGGGTGCGGGTCGAAGGGTCGGAGTGGATCAAGGGCGACTATACGGTGAAGCTGGAAGGCGCGCGCGTCGCGGGCTACCAGACCGTCGCGCTGGCCCTGCTGCGCGACCGCCGCTATGTGCGCCATGCCCGCGAATGGGCGGCGGATGTGCAGGCCCGCGTCACGGCGCAGATCGTGGAGCGGATGGGCCTTTCGCCTGATGACTTCACGCTGGAACTGCGGCTGATCGGCATGGACGCAACGCTTGGCCCCTTGGAAAACCGCACGACCACCCCGGTCGAGGTGGGCGTTCTGGGCATCGTCACCTGCCCGACCGAGGCGCAGGCGGCTGAGGCGGGCAAGATGCTCAACCCCTATCTGCTGCATCACGCGCTGACCGAGGATGAGCCGATGCCGACCTTCGCCTTCCCCTTCTCGCCGGCGGAAATGCAGCGCGGGGCGCTGTATGAATTCTGTCTGAACCATGTAATGCGGCTGGACGATCCGATGTCGGCCTTCCGTCTGGATGTGCACGAGGTGGGCCATGGCTGAACTGGGAACGCTGGTCGAAAAGGTCCGGTCGAAGAACGCCGGACCTTTCTGGCTGACGGTGGATATCTTCTGCGGCAGTGCCGAGGCTTTCGCCCGCGTCACGACGGGGCTGGATACAACCCGCGTCGCGCATCTGTTCGGGGTTGAACCGCAGGCGATGAAACGCTTCGACATCCCTGATCTGAACGTGGTGAAGCTGTCGGTGCCGCGCCCGGTGGTGCAGGGCACCCGTGCCGACCGTGACATGCACGGCGCGGGCTGGGCCGTGCTGGTCGAGGAAATGGAGATCGCCTGATCTTTCCTCCACGATCTTTCACATGCCGGGCGGTAGCGCTATCATCCTGCCGAACACGGAGGATGCCATGACCTATCGCCCGGCGGATGACCGCTATTCCCGCATGATCTATCGCCGTTGCGGCCACTCGGGGCTGAAGCTTCCGGCGGTCAGCCTTGGCCTTTGGCACAACTTCGGCCACGATACCCCGCATCAGGTCAAGCGTGACATCTGCCGCACTGCGTTTGACCTTGGGATTACCCATTTCGATCTGGCCAACAACTATGGCCCGCCGCCCGGCAGCGCCGAAGAGGCATTCGGAGAAATTCTTCGCACCGATTTCGCGGGCTACCGGGACGAGCTGATCATCTCGTCCAAGGCGGGCTATGATATGTGGGCCGGGCCCTATGGCGAATGGGGCAGCCGCAAGTATCTGATTGCCTCGTGTGATCAGTCGCTGAAGCGAATGGGGCTCGATTACGTCGATATCTTCTATTCCCACCGTTTTGACCCGGAAACGCCGCTGGAAGAGACGATGATGGCGCTGGATCACATCGTTCGTTCGGGCCGTGCGCTGTATGTCGGGATTTCCAGCTACAACAGCCAGCGCACCCGCGAGGCGGTGGCGATCCTGAAGGATCTGGGCACGCCGCTGCTGATCCATCAACCCAGTTACAACCTGCTGAACCGCTGGGTGGAACGCGACGGGCTGAAGGACACGCTGGCCGATCTGGGCGTCGGCTCCATCGCCTTCACGCCGCTGGCGCAGGGCATCCTGACCAAGAAATATCTGGGCGGAATCCCGGCGGGCAGCCGCGCCGCGCAAGGCAAGAGCCTTGCGCCCGAAACCATCACGCCGCGCGCGCTGGACAGCGTGCGGGCGCTGGATGCGCTGGCGCAAAAGCGCGGGCAGACGCTGGCGCAGATGGCGATTGCCTGGGTGCTGCGCGACGGTGGTATTACCACTGCGCTGATCGGGGCGTCGAAACCCGAACAGGTGGTCGATTGCGCGGGCGCCATCGGCAACCTGACCTTCACGCCCGAGGAGCTGGCCGAGATCGACCGCATCGCCTCGGACGAGGACATCAACCTCTGGGCGAAGTCGTCCGAGGCCGTGTAACCCGAATTGACGCTGCACGCGGTTCTGGCAGATTGCGTGCAGCGAGTCGTGAGGAGTGACATGGCAACGGCAACGGTAACGGTGACCGGCGATCTGACCGGGTTGAGTGACAAGCTTCTGTCGGGTTATGGCAGTTCGACGCTGTATCTTGGCTATGGGCGGGCGATTTCGACCCATATCGGCGATTTCTACTATGCGGGCTTGTCGGGCAATGGTGTGGTGATCGAGCAAAGCGGCGATGCGGCCCTGAGCGGCAGTTTCAGCTATGCGGCGCTTACGCATTTTGCCGCTGGATTTACCACTCTGCTGAAAATCGACGGCTTTCGTGTTGATGCGGACAGCGTGTTTCCGCTGCACCATCGCGATGCAGGCGGGGTCTATGTGACCTATGGCCAGTCGGCACTGGTGCGCGCTGTCAACGCGCAAAGCTACGAGGTGACGGGTTCGGCCGGTGACGACACTCTTGCCCCCGGCAGCCTGTTCCTGCTGCGCGGTAATGACCGGCTGGACGGGCTGGGGGGCAATGACACCCTGTCTGGCGCGAATGGTTCCGATACGCTGTTGGGCGGCGCTGGCCGCGATGTACTTTCCGGCGGGCGGGGCGGTGACAGGTTGCAAGGTGGTGCGGGCAATGACGCGCTGTCAGGTGACGACGGTGCCGACCGGCTGGAGGGCGGGGTGGGGCGCGATGTGCTGACCGGCGGGCGCGGGGCCGATCTGTTCGTGTTTGGCGCGCGCAGCGGTGCCGATACGATCACCGACTTTCAGGACGGCATCGACCATCTTTCGGTGCGTGGTGGTTACGATCTGACCCAGAAGGCCGCGGGCGTTCTGGTGGAGCATGGCGATGGCACCGTCTTGCTGAAGGGCCTGACGCTTGACCAGATCGGAGCCGGGGACTTCCTGTAAGCCTTAGCGCCCCGCGCGGATACCAACGGAATAATCCGCCCCTTCGGGCAGGGCCTTCGCGCGGTCCGAAATCACCGCGCGGGCACGGATATCTTCCAGCGTACCCTCGTCGGCCAGAACGCCCATGCGGTAAAGCCAGTCGGGCAGATAGCCTGACAGCAGCAGGCTGCGGTCCAGCGGCAGATCGGGGTTCAGCACGCGCGTCAGTTGCCAGACGACGGTGGTGCAATTGGCAGTGACCGTATTATACCAGCGCGGCTTTTCGTTCAGTGCATTGCCCAGTTCGACATATCGCAGGAACACAGCGCGCAACTGTTCTGGCGTCAGGCGCAGGGGATACAGTAGCACTTCCTCGCCGCGAAAGTTGGTGCGCAGTTTGACCACATCCGCCTCGTCGGCTGCGATCAGTGACAGTTCGAACTGGCGGAAGAAGCCGCCGATGCTGCTGAAGGCCTCGCCTTTCTCGCGACGGATCTCTACCGAGAACACCACATGGCGGCCATCGGCAAAGCCGAAGCTGACCAGGAGATGCGCGATTTTCGGACTGTCCCAGACCGAAGTGATCATGTCGGCCCCGGTCAGTTGCGACAGATCGTAGCTGCGGGTTTCCCAGAGCTCGGTGGCATGGGCGGCATCGGTCCAGCGGAAGGCGCGGACGTTGTGCAGCGTCACCTTGTCCTCCTCGATATCGCCCTGCACGATATGGGCGACATCAGGCGCCCAGTCGCGGTTCTGCTGTGGGCGCAGGCTCAGATACCAGCCACTGATCACCAGCGCGGACAGCGCAAGTGCGCTCCACCCCCAGCCGGGGCCAAGCCTGGCCCAGACCACCCCGGCGACCAGCAGCGCGAAAGCCGCCATCGCGACGGGACGGGCCTGCGGAAACTGCACCCAGAGCGCGGTGCCCGCCCAGGCCGACCCCAGAAGCAGCAGCGCCCAGAACAGCACGGCTTTCACCGCTTCACGCTCGCGGTGACATAGTTCACCGAAAGGTCGCGGGCCGACAGGCTCCAGTTCCAGCTGACGGGGTTGAACACCATACCTTTGCGATCCACCGGGTCGAGACCGGCGCGGCGGATCAGGTCGTAAAGCTCGTCCGGGGTGATGAACTTGGCCCAGTCATGCGTGCCTTTCGGCAGCCAGCGCATCACCCACTCGGCACCGACAATCGCCATGGCAAAGCTTTTGGCGTTGCGGTTCAGCGTGGAACAGATCATCAGCCCGCCGGGTTTCAGCAGGGTCTGACAGGCTGTCAGATAGGCCAGCGGATCGGCCACATGCTCCACCACCTCCATGTTCAGCACCACGTCGAACTGTTCGCCCGCCTCGGCCAGCGCCTCTGCCGTGGTGTTGCGATAGTCGATCGTCAGACCCGACTGTTCGGCATGAAGCTGTGCCACAGGAATATTGCGCGGCGCCGCATCGGCGCCCACCACATCGGCACCGAGTCGCGCCATCGGTTCCGACAGAAGCCCACCGCCACAGCCGATATCGAGGATCCGCAGCCCCGCGAACGGCTGCGGATGGGTCAGATTGCGGTCGAACTCGGCCGAAATCTGGCTGGTGATGTAATGCAGCCGGCAGGGGTTCATCTGGTGCAGCGGCTTGAATTTTCCTGACGGGTCCCACCATTCGGCGGCCATCGCCTCGAATTTCGCGACTTCACCGGGGTCGATGGTGGTGGACATGGCATTCTCTCCCGTGGCGGAATGGTTCCGGGCGGTTATATAATACGATCATGGATCACAGATCAGGCCAAAAGCGCGCAGTCGAGTATCTTTATCCGCCGGTCGAGCCTTTCGACCAGCGCCAGATCGACATGGGCGACGGGCATCGCATCTATGTGGAACAATGCGGCCGCCCGGATGGGGTGCCGGTTCTGGTGCTGCACGGCGGGCCGGGCGGCGGGTGCAGCCCGGCGATGCGGCGCTATTTCGACCCCGAGGTTTACCGGGTGATCCTGTTTGACCAGCGCGGATGTGGCCGCTCGCGCCCGACGGCGGCGGTGGCGGCGAACAGCACCTGGCATCTGGTGTCAGACATCGAGACAATCCGCGAATTGCTGGGGATCGACCGTTTCGTGCTGTTCGGCGGCAGCTGGGGGGCGACGCTGGCGCTGATCTATGCGATCACCCACCCGGACCGCGTGCGCCACCTGGTGCTGCGCGGTGTGTTTCTGGGCACGCGGTCGGAACTGGACTGGTTCTATGGCGGCGGGGCGGGGGCGTTCTTCCCCGATCTCTGGGCGCGGTTTGTCGAACCGATCCCCGAGGCAGAGCGGGGGGATATGATTGGCGCTTACCACCGTCGCCTGTTTTCCGGCAACCTGCTGGAAGAGATGCGCTTTGCCCGTATCTGGGCGCAGTGGGAAAACGCGCTCGCCTCGGTCAGCACCGAGGGGGCCTGGCACGAAAGCCCGTCAGACTACGCCCGTGCCTTCGCGCGGCTGGAGAATCATTATTTCGTCAATGGCTGTTTTCTGGAAAGCGATGGCTGGATCTTGCAGAACCGGGACCGGATCGAGCAGATCGGTGCCACCATCGTGCAGGGCCGCTATGACATGATCTGTCCGCCCGCCGCCGCATGGCGTCTTGCGCAGGGCTGGCGGCGCTGTGATTTGCGCATGGTGGGCATGGCCGGGCACGCTCTTTCGGAACCGGGGATCTCTGCCGGGCTTGTATCCGTGATGAACGGGCTTCGGCCGCTGATGAAAGATCTGTAGATGGATGGCACACTTCCCTTTGACTGGGGGCTTTTCGCGTTGTTCCTGGGGGCGAGCCTGGCCGCCGGGCTGACCGGCTGGATGTTCAAGCCGGGGGACTGGTACGAAGGGCTGGTGAAACCCGACTGGCGACCGAAGAACTGGATGTTTCCGGTTGCCTGGACCACGATCTACGTCCTGTCCAGCCTTGCGGCCACGCGGGTTGCGGGGCAACCCGGCAACGCTTTTGCCATGGGCTTCTGGGCCTTGCAGATCGCGCTGAATACGCTGTGGACGCCGACCTTCTTCGGTGCGCGCCGCATGGGCATGTCGGTGCTGGTGATGCTGGCGCTGTGTTTTGCCGTACTGGGGATGCTGTGGACCTTCTGGGGTCTTGATGGCCTGGCCTTCGTTTTGATCCTGCCCTATGCCGCGTGGCTCTGTCTGGCGGCGCCGTTGAACTGGCGCGTCTGGCGTGACAATCCGGCGGGCGGTGCGGGCGTCTGACCGCCCGCACGCGGATTCCTCAGAACATGAAGTTTCCCGCATCCTGCAACTGGCCCAGTGAAAGGCCGGTCACGACGATATGGATTGCCCCCATGTCGATGCGGGTTTCGGTGGCGCCGAGGCTGGTGAAGGTAAGGTCCTTCAGGGAATCCGCCCCCGCGATCTGGATGCGGTCCGCCCCGGCGGTGAAGCCTTCGATCCGGTCGGTGCCGCTTCCGGCACCGAATACGAAGACATCATTGCCGCCGCCGCCCAGCAGCGTGTCATTGCCTGCCCCGCCGATGAGCGTGTCATTTCCCAGACCGCCGGTCAGCCGGTTTGCCAGCTCGTTCCCCTCAATCCGGTCCGCGCCTGCGGAACCCTGCACATTCTCGAACCCGGTCACGGCCAGATAGCCCTTGCTCGCGCCGTCGATGTTGCCGTTCTTCGCGGCGGGATTCTGCCAGGCGCCGAGGTTGTTCAGCGTGATCACCACGCCTTTTGAGAACTGGCTCAGATCCAGGGTGTCGACACCCTGACCACCGGACAGCAGCAACCCGTTGGCCGGGTCTTGCGCCTGCACGATCACCCTGTCGTCACCCCCGCCCAGCCGCAGCGTACCGACGCCGCCCTTGGCCAGCGTCACGGTGTCATTGCCTTCGCCGGTGCTGAGGCTGTCCACCCAGCCCGCGCCGGTGCGCACCACATCATTGCCGCCGCCGGTCGTTACCGACCCGGCTCCGCCCGCGCCGAGGCTGATGGTGTCGGCGCCGTCGCCGGTGGCGATATGATCCACCCAACCGGCTGCGGTTTTCACCTTGTTGATGCCGTTACCCAGAGAAAGCGTGTTCACCTGCGCAGTGCCGGACAAGGTGACGGTATCGTTGCCCTCATAGCTCTGGATCGCGCCGATCCAGCCGCCCTTGAGGATGAACTTGTTGTTGCCGCCTCCCGCCGCGATCTGGTTGATGTTGCCCGAGGTCACGGTGAAACTGTCGTTGCCGTCATAGGCGATGACCGAGTTCACCTGCTCCCCGCTCATGCGGAAGCTGTTGTTGCCGTCGCCGAGATCGGCCTGGTTGACACGACCGTTTCCGGTGATCGTCAAAGTGTCCTTGTTGGAGCCGAGCGAAACCTGCTCGACCCTGCCCGCGACGCTCACCTTGTCGATGCCGCCGGAGAAGCCAATGCTGCGCACTTCGCCGCCTGCGCCGATGGTGACTGTATTTGTGCCGGAGAAGCTGGTGATCGCGCCGACAAACCCGCCGCTGACGACAACCTTGCTGGTGCCCGATCCCAGGCTGACGCTGTCGGCCCCGCCCTTCAGTTCGAAGGTGTTGTTGCCGTTGGAACGGATGGAGCCGACATAGCCCGAGCCACCGATGAAGGTGTTGTTGCCCTCGTCGAAGTCGATGAATCCGACATAGCCGCTGCCGCCGGTCACGGTGTCATTCCCCTGGCTCAGCATCAGCGTCTGAACCGCGCCGTCGCCCAGCGTCACTTTGCTTTGTCGCGCGTCATAAAGCTCGACATGCTTGGTCTGCTGCGACCCCAGCGACAGGGTGACATTCGAATCCGCGCCACCGCTCAGGTAACGGATGCGGGTGTCGTGCAGTGTGATGTTCACATTTCCGTCCGAGGGCAGCTGCACAAGATCCAGCCGCCGCCCGACAACACCGTCATTCGCATCGGTGATCGTCAGCGACAAAGGGGTGCCCGGCGCGGAACTGTCAAAGGAAAGGCGCCGGATGGTCCAGGGCTGGCCGGACAGTTTCAGCGACAGGCTGTCGGATGTGCCGGTCGATTCGTTGTTGATGTAGACGGAGCTGATCTGGCGCTCATCCCAGTTGAAACTGAAGCCGAAGGCAGAGAACGCAGTTGCCCCGTTGAGGGTGATCATGCGCTTGGACATGGGAAACTCCGTAAAGAAAATGGAACCAGAGGCTTGGGGTCTTGCAGGCGGCAGAAATACGGCGCCGCAGCGGCCTCAGGCTATCAGTGCCGTGCCCGGCCCACAATCGGCTTGAGGGGGCCTCTGGCATTCCGCCTTGCTTTCCGGGGCGGAACGGCCTATATGGCTCTCAACAGCGGCGCTGACGGGTCCAAACCGTCGGCCCATCGAAAGATGTAAACGGGCCGCTCGAGCCCGTTTTTTGCTTTTTGGAACCCGGATGACCGATCTCATCGCCAAGACCGCCATCGACCGCCGACTGGCCGACATTGTCGGCCCGGTCATCGAAGGGCTGGGATTCGAACTGGTGCGCATCCGCCTGATGGGCGGCAAGACGCGGACCCTGCAAATCATGGTGGACCGCCCGGATGGCGGGATCGAGGTGGACGAATGTGCCGCCGTCTCCACCGCCGTTTCGGCCCTGCTGGACGTGGAAGACCCGATCGAGGACAATTATGTGCTTGAGGTCTCGTCCCCCGGCATCGACCGCCCGCTGACCCGCCTGAAGGACTTCGACATGTGGGTCGATTACGAGGCGCGGCTGGAAACGACCGAGTTGATTGATGGCCGTCGTCGCTTCAAGGGTGTGCTGCAAGGCACTGAAGGCGACGAGGTACTGATCGAGATCGAGGAAGGCGGCGAGACGCTGACCATCGGGCTGCAATTCGACTGGCTGTCGGATGCCAAGCTTCTGCTGACCGACGAACTGATCGCCGAGGTTCTGCGCCAGCGCAAGGAAGCCGGCGTCATCGACGAATCGAAGTTCGACGAGATCGAAGAAACCGAAGGGGATGAGGACGACGACCTCGAAACCCCCGCGACGAAACACTGACAGGCCAAGAGGACATCATGGCGATTACGTCTGCGAACCAGCTGGAGCTTCTGCAAACCGCCGAGGCGGTGGCGCGCGAAAAGATGATCGACCCGGATCTGGTGATTCAGGCGATGGAGGAATCCCTCGCCCGTGCCGCCAAATCGCGTTACGGCGCCGAACTGGACATCCGCGTCAAGATCGACCGCAAGACGGGCCGCGCCACCTTTGCCCGCATCCGCACCGTGGTGCCGGACGAGGAATACGAGAATCACCACGCCCAGCTGACCGTCAAGCAGGCCAAAACCTATCTGAAAGACCCGCAGGTCGGGGACGAGGTGATCGACGAGGTTCCGCCCGTGGATCTGGGCCGTATCGCCGCGCAAAGTGCCAAGCAGGTTATCCTGCAAAAGGTGCGCGAGGCCGAGCGTGACCGTCAGTATGACGAATTCAAGGATCGCAAGGGCACCATCATCAACGGTGTGGTGAAGCGCGAGGAATATGGCAATCTGATCGTCGATATTGGGCGGGGCGAAGGCATCCTGCGCCGGAACGAGAAGATCGGCCGCGAAAGCTATCGCCCGAATGACCGTATCCGCTGCTACGTCAAGGATGTGCGCCGCGAGACCCGTGGCCCGCAGGTCTTCCTGTCGCGCACCGATCCGCAGTTCATGGCGGAACTGTTCAAGATGGAAGTGCCGGAAATCTATGATGGCATCATCGAGATCAAGGCCGTGGCCCGTGACCCGGGTTCGCGCGCCAAGATCGCCGTGATCAGCTATGACAACTCCATTGACCCCGTGGGTGCCTGCGTCGGTATGCGCGGCAGCCGTGTGCAGGCCGTGGTGAACGAGCTTCAGGGCGAAAAGATCGACATCATCCCGTGGAACGGCGATACCGCCACCTTCCTCGTGAATGCGCTGCAACCTGCCGAGGTCAGCAAGGTCGTGTTCGACGAAGAGGCAGGTAAGATCGAGGTCGTGGTGCCGGACGAACAGCTTTCGCTGGCCATCGGTCGCCGCGGTCAGAACGTGCGTCTGGCCTCGCAGCTGACCGGGCTGGACATCGACATCATGACTGAGGCCGAGGAATCGGCGCGTCGTCAGGCCGAATTCGCCGAGCGTACGAAACTCTTCATGGATACCCTTGATATCGACGAGATGATGGCCCAGCTTCTGGTGGCGGAAGGCTTCACCAATCTGGAAGAAGTGGCCTATGTCGATCAGGACGAGCTTCTGTCCATCGACGGTTTCGACGAAGGCACCGCCGAGGAACTGCAAGCCCGCGCCCGCGATTACATTGAGGAACAGAACCGCAAGGCCATCGAGAATGCCCGCGCACTGGGCGTCGATGACAGCCTGTTCAACTTCGAAGGGCTGACGCCCCAGATGATCGAGGCGCTGGCGAAGGACGGCATCAAGACGCTGGAAGATTTCGCCACCTGCGCCGATTGGGAACTGGCTGGCGGCTGGACGACCGAAAACGGCCAGCGCAAGAAAGATGATGGCGTGCTTGAGAAGTTCGAGGTCTCGCTGGAAGAAGCGCAGACCCTGATCATGACGGCGCGCGTCATGCTGGGCTGGGTCGACCCGACCGAACTGGCAGCGGCCGAGGCTGAAGGCGAAGAGGGCGACGCCGAGGAGGCCGAGGCCTGAGCCTCGGGTTTCCCCATGACGCGCGGCGGCCGCAAGGACGACAGGGACGGCCCGGAACGGCGATGCATCGTTTCGGGTGACTCCGGGCCGACGGCCGGGTTGATCCGTTTCGTCGCGGGGCCGGATGGCGACGTGGTGCCCGATCTGCTGGGCAAGCTGCCGGGCCGGGGCTTCTGGGTGACTTCCACCCGCGAGGCGCTGGACCGTGCGGCGGCAAAGGGCCTGTTCTCGCGTGCGGCGCGGACTAGGGTTACGCCGCCCCCGGCGCTGGCGGACCTCATCGAGGCGATGCTGGCGAAGCGCGTGGTCGAACTGTTGAGCCTCGCCCGCAAGGCGGGGCTGGCGGTGACCGGGTACGAGAAGGTGAAGGGCTGGCTTGTGGATGGCACGGCGACCGTGCTGATCCAGGCCAGTGACGGGTCGGAACGGGGCAAATCGAAGCTCCGCCCGCCCGCGAAGACGGGGCTGTTCATCGGCTGCCTGACCGGACAGGAAATCGGTTTGGCTTTTGGCCGCGAAAGTGCCATACACGGCGCGCTTGCGGCTGGTGGACTCAGCGACCGTGTTGTAGAGGAAGCGGCAAGGCTGGCAGGGCTCCGGGGTGGAGTCGCAGGCCAGCATGACGGCGGCGAGACCGCCGGAGAGGATACGAAGACGGTATGAGCGATACGGACGGTAAAAAACCCCTCGGGCTTGGTGGCGGCGCTGGCAAGCGCCCAGGTCAGGTGAAGCAGAGCTTCAGCCACGGCCGGACCAACACCGTGGTGGTGGAGACCAAGCGCAAGCGCGTGGTGGTGCCGAAGCCCGGCACCGCAGGCGGTGCCGCAGGTGGCGGCTCGGCCTCGCATCTGGGCGATCCGTCGAAGCGCCCCGCCGGGATCTCCGACGCCGAGATGGAACGGCGCCTGGCTGCGCTGCGCGCCGCCAAGGCCCGTGAGGCCGAGGATACCGCGCGCCGCGCCGAGGAAGAGCGTCAGCGCGAGGAAGATCGTCAGCGCCGCCGCGAGGAAATCGAGGCGAAGGAGCGCGAAGAGCGCGAGCGCGAAGCGGCCATCAAGGCCCGTCAGGAAGAAGAAGAGCGTCAGGCGCGTGCCGAGGCGGAGGCCAAGGCGGCCGCTGCCGCGCAGCGCAAGGCTGATATTCTTGGCACCAAATCGCGTGCGCAGATCCAGCGCGAGCAGGAAGAGGCGCGTGCCGCTGCCGAAGCCGCCAAGCCTGCCGCGAAATCGCGTGAGGCCGCTCCGGCTGCCCCTGCGACCGAGGAAGAAGCACGCGGCGCTGCCAAACAGCCCGCAACGACTGTCAGCTCGCGCAAGACTGACCGCGAGCGCGAAGAGCGTGACCGGGACCGTGGTGCCAAGGGCAAGGGCGATGATGGCCGCCGTTCCGGCAAGCTGACCCTGACTGCCGCGCTGGATGGCGAGGGCGGGCGCACCCGCTCGCTCGCCGCGATGAAGCGCAAGCAGGAAAAGGCCCGCAACAAGGCCATGGGATTCGGTCAGAAGGCCGAAAAGCAGGCCCGCGACGTGCAGCTGCCTGAAACCATCGTTGTCAGCGAACTGGCCAACCGGATGGCGGAACGCGCCGCCGACGTGGTCAAGGCGCTGATGAAGATGGGCATGATGGTCAACATGAACCAGACCATCGACGCCGATACCGCCGAAATCATCATCGAGGATTTCGGTCATCGCGCCGTGCGCGTGTCGGATTCCGATGTGGAACAGGTCATCGACACCGTCGAAGACAAGGCCGAGGATCTGGAATCGCGTCCGCCGATCGTGACCATCATGGGTCACGTCGACCACGGCAAAACCTCGCTGCTGGATGCGATCCGCAAGGCCAACGTCGTGTCGGGCGAGGCGGGTGGCATCACCCAGCACATCGGTGCCTATCAGGTGAAAACGCCGAATGGTTCGCTGGTCTCGTTCCTCGATACGCCCGGTCACGCGGCCTTCACCTCGATGCGTGCCCGTGGCGCGCAGGTGACGGATATCGTGATCCTGGTGGTCGCGGCCGATGACGCCGTGATGCCGCAGACGATTGAAGCTATCGCCCACGCCAAGGCGGCGAAGGTGCCGATGATCGTCGCGATCAACAAATGCGACAAGCCGGATGCCAACCCGCAGAAGGTGCGCACCGACCTGCTTCAGCATGAAGTGGTGGTCGAGGCGATGTCGGGCGACGTGCAGGATGTCGAGGTTTCTGCCAAGACCGGCAAGGGCCTGAATGACCTGCTGGAAGCCATCGCTCTGCAGGCGGAGATCCTTGAACTGAAGGCCAACCCGAATCGCCCCGCCATGGGCGCGGTGATCGAGGCAAAGCTGGATGTCGGTCGCGGCCCCGTTGCCACCGTTCTGGTGCAGAACGGCACGCTGAAACGCGGCGACATCTTCGTCGTGGGCGAGAAGTGGGGCAAGGTTCGCGCGCTGATCAACGACAAGGGTGAAACCGTCACCGAAGCCGGACCGTCGGTTCCGGTCGAGGTGCTGGGCCTGAACGGCACGCCCGAAGCCGGTGACGTGCTGAACGTGGTTTCGACCGAGGCGCAGGCGCGCGAGATCGCGGATTACCGCGAACAGGCCGCCAAGGACAAACGCGCCGCTGCCGGTGCCGCGACCACGCTGGAACAGCTCATGGCGAAGGCGAAGGCCGATGCCGATGTGGCGGAACTGCCGGTGCTGGTGAAAGCCGATGTGCAAGGCTCTGCCGAGGCCATCGTTCAGGCGCTGGAAAAGATCGGCAACGACGAGGTGCGCGTGCGCGTGCTGCACTATGGTGTGGGTGCGATCACCGATACCGATGTGGGTCTGGCCGAAGCCTCGAACGCGCCGATCATCGGCTTCAACGTCCGGGCGAATGCGACCGCGCGCAACGCGGCGCAGCAGAAGGGCGTGGAAATCCGCTACTACTCGATCATCTATGACCTGATCGACGACATCAAGTCGGCGGCCTCGGGGCTGCTGAAGGCCGAAGTGCGCGAAAACTTCATCGGTTACGCGCAGATCAAGGAAGTCTTCCGCATCACCGGCGCGGGCAATGTGGCGGGTTGTATCGTCACCGAGGGCGTTGCGCGCCGTTCGGCTGGTGTGCGCCTGCTGCGCGACAACGTGGTCATCCACGAAGGCACGCTCAAAACGCTCAAGCGCTTCAAGGACGAGGTCAAGGAAGTGCAGTCCGGTCAGGAATGTGGCATGGCCTTCGAACGCTACGAGGATATCCGGGCGGGCGATGTCATCGAGATATTCGAACGCGAGGAAGTGCAGCGCTCGCTGGCCTGAGGTCAGTGGCGCGCAAAGCAAAAGGCCGGGCAAACTGCCCGGCCTTTTGCTTTTTCATCGGTTGTCTCAGTTGCGCGCACCGGACACCGGATAGCCAACGAAGGTCTTGTCATCGACCCGCACCATCAGCTTTCCGTCCTGCGTCGAGCCGACCACAATTCCCTGCACGGAAACACACGAACCCAAGGCGATCGTTCTCAGCATCTCTCCCCCCAAATTCAGCCAGAACGGGTAAAGAATACGGGGGAAGTGGTTAACCCGCTACTAAGAAAATTTCACAAAAGAGGCAAAATTCTCGTTGCCTGCAAAAAATTAAAGCCAATCGCGCAAGATCGGGATGAGTGGAATATCGGCGGGCGGCATCGGGTAATCCTTCAGTGCCTGTGCCCGCACCCATGCGATTCGCTGCCCTTCGCGGCCGGTGGGAATGCCTTCCCAGCGCCGGCAGGCGAAAAGCGGCATCAGCAGGTGGAAATCCTCATAGGCGTGGCTGGCGAAGGTCAGCGGCGCGAGGCAGCTTTTCCAGGTGTCGATGCCCAGCTCTTCCTTCAACTCGCGGATCAGGCAGGCCTCGGGTGATTCGCCGGATTCAACCTTGCCGCCCGGAAACTCCCACAGCCCGGCCAGAGATTTGCCCTCGGGGCGTTGCGCCAGCAGCACGCGACCGTCAGCGTCGATCAGCGCCACGGCGGCGACGAGAAGAATCTTCATGGCAGATGTTCCGCTTCTGGCAGGTGCCGGGGGACTTCGCGTCCCCCGGACCCCCTGTGGGATATTTATGAACAGATGAAATCAGGAGCGGTAATCCGCGTTGATCTCGATGTAACGGCTGGTCAGGTCGCAGGTCCAGATCGAGCGTTTGGCGCGGCCCATCCCCAGATCGACACCGATCACCAGTTCCGAACGGCGGAAATAGGCGGCGCCGTCTTCCTCACGGTAGTCGGGGTTGCGCCAGCCTTTTTCGGCGACAATCAGATCGCCGAAGGTGATACGCAGCTTGTCGCGGTCTGCTGCAGCGCCGGATTTGCCGATAGCGGCGACGATACGACCCCAGTTCGGATCTTGTCCGGCCAGCGCGGTCTTGACCAGCGGGCTGTCGGCGATGGACTTGCCGATGCGAAGCGCATCTTCGGCCGAGGCGGCGCCGGTGACCCGGATTTCCACAAATTTTGTGGCGCCTTCACCATCCTTCACAACCTGATGCGCCAGATCCATCATCACACTGCGCAGCGCGGCCTCGAAGGCCTTGGCGACGGGTCCGGTGGCCTTGACTTCTGCCGCTGCGCTCTGGCCGGTGGCGCAGAGGAGCAGCGTGTCCGAAGTGGAGGTGTCGCTGTCGACGGTGATCGAGTTGAAGGTCTCGTCCACATTCCGCGACAGCATCTTTTGCAGGTTAGCGGCACTGATCTTCGCATCGGTGAAGATATAGACCAGCATCGTTGCCATATCCGGCGCGATCATGCCCGACCCCTTGGCGATGCCCGAGATATGAATCGGGCCACCTTCGCCTTCGATCACGGCGCTGGCCCCCTTGGGGAAGGTGTCGGTGGTCATGATGGCTTCGGCAGCCGACTGGATCGCCTCTTCCGTCAGGCCCTCGACCAGCGCGGGCATGACGGCGGTGATTTTCTCGAAGGGCAGGGGTTCACCGATCACGCCGGTGGAGGAGGAAAACACCCGGCTGGCGGGCAGCCCCAGTGCCGCGGCGGCGCTGCCGGTGACCTCGGCCACCGCCTTGTCCCCGATCTTGCCGGTGAAGGCATTGGAATTGCCCGAGTTCACCACGATGGCGGCGCCGGCATCGGCCGGCACCTTCATCGCCAGTTTCTCCTGGCAGTCACGCACGCAGCCCGAGCGGGTGGAGGAGCGGGTGAACACCCCGGCCACGGTGGTGCCTGGGCACAGGCTGACCAGCATCACGTCGCGGCGGTTCTGATACTTGATCCCGGCGCCGACTGCGGAAAAGGCCGCACCCTTGATGACCGGCAGCACCGGGAAGGCCGCAGGGGCCAGCGGCGACACCGGCTTGGCAGCCTTCTTCACCGCAGCGACCGCAGCTTCGGCCAAATCCTCGGCGCGGTCTTTGGCGGTTTCTGCCGCCTCTTCCAGTTGCGCCGTGAGGGTGGCGACCTTCTTCTTCAGCTTCTTCTTGAGGGCCTTGGCTTCGGCCTTCCAGTCGGTCTTGCTCATGGCGCAACTCCGGCAGAGATTACTTGTCCAACAAGCTCTCGTCTTTCAGGACGGCCGGGTCAATCCCTTCGCCCGGTTTCTCGACCTTCGCATCCTTCTCCAGCGCGGCGAGGTGATCGGTGATCGCGGTTTTCTCGATCTCGGCTGCAAGCTCGTCGCGCACATCGTCCAGCGCGGGCGCGGCGGAAGGACGCGTTTCGACCAGCTTGATCAGGTGCCAGCCGAAATCGGTTTTCACCGGACCGACCAATTCACCCGGCTTCATCGCCACAACTGCATCCTCGAAGGGTTTGACCATCATACCGGGGCCGAACCAGCCCAGATCCCCGCCATTGGCGGCGGTGCCGTCGGTGCCGTGGGTCTTGGCCGCATCGGCGAAATCGACGCCGCCCTCGATCTGTGCCTTGATTTCCTTGGCCTTCTCCTCGCTGTCCACGAGGATATGCGCGGCGTGATATTCGGTGCCGGGCTTGAAGTCCTTGTATTTGGCGTCATAGGCGGCTTGCAGTGCGGCATCGGTCACGGCCGCTGTCACCACCTGTTGCAGCGCGATGGCCGAGATCTGGCCACGGCGTTCATTTTCCAGCGTGATCTGGTCGCGCTTCGACAGGTTCTTTTCTACCGATTGTGCCAGAAGTGTCTGTTGCACAAGCTGATCCAGGATCCCCTTAAACAGGACGTCATCGGGCAGCGCCTGATACTGCGGCGGCAGCGAGGCGCGCATGGCGATCATCTGCCCCAGCGTCACCGGGGTGCCATTCACATCGGCCACAACGGTTTCGGCCGTGGGGTCGGCCGCGAGGGCCGGGGCGGCGAGGGCCACCGTCAGCGCAAACGCCCCAAGGATCGTTGTTATTTTCGCCATATCACCGTCTCCTGATCGGGGCGCGTGCCGCGCCACGTTGACTTGGCGCTTCCGCCCCCTTACATCCGCGAAGATCGCGCGAGACGGGGCACCTTCCGCGCCTTTCCGGGTTCTTCTATGAAAGCTGGGTGAGGCGGGCAAGGCCCCCGTCTCGCACGTTTCTGTCAGCAACCGGACACCGGAGAAAACATGCTTGGTCTCGGAACGCTCGCGCGGAAGGTTTTTGGCACGCCCAATGACCGCAAGGTCAAATCGGTTCGCCCGATGGTCGCCAGGATCAACGCGCTGGAGCCGGAGTTTCAGGCGCTGAGCGACGAGGATCTGATCGCGCGCACCCGCGCCCTTCAGGACCGCGTGCAGAACAAGGGCGAAAGCCTTGACAGCATCCTGCCCGAAGCCTTCGCCAACTGCCGTGAAGGCGCGCGCCGCGCGCTGGGCCTCCGGGCCTTCGACGTGCAGCTGAAGGCAGGGATCTTCCTGCATCAGGGCAATATCGCCGAGATGAAGACCGGCGAGGGCAAGACGCTGATGGCGACTTTCCCGGCCTATCTGAACGCGCTGGCGGGCAAGGGCGTGCATGTCGTCACGGTGAACGACTATCTGGCCAAGCGCGACTCTGAATGGATGGGCAAGGTCTTTGCCCAGCTTGGCCTGACCTGCGGCGTGGTCTACCCCTATCAGCCCGAGGCCGAGAAACACGCGGCCTATCGCGCCGACATCACCTATGCGACGAACAACGAGCTGGGCTTTGATTACCTTCGTGACAACATGAAGGGCAGCATCGATGAGATGATGCAGCGCGGCCATTTCTTCGCCATCGTGGACGAGGTCGACTCGATCCTCATCGACGAAGCGCGCACGCCGCTGATCATTTCAGGCCCGAGCCAGGACCGCAGTGACCTCTACACCCGCGTCGATGCGCTGATGCCCGAACTGACTGAGGCGCATTTCAAGCTGGACGAAAAAGGCCGCAACGCGACCTATACCGAAGAGGGTAACGAGTTCATCGAAAGCCGTCTGCGCCAGTCCGGTTTGCTGCCCGAAGGCCAGACGCTTTACGACCCCGAAAGCACGTCTCTGGTGCATCACATCAACCAGGCCCTGCGCGCCCACAAGCTGTTCCACCGTGATCAGAATTACATCGTGCGCGACGGCGAGGTGGTGCTGATCGACGAATTTACCGGCCGGATGATGCGGGGCCGCCGCCTGTCGGACGGGCTGCATCAGGCCATCGAAGCCAAAGAAGCGGTGCAGATCCAGCCCGAGAACGTGACGCTCGCTTCCGTGACTTTCCAGAATTACTTCCGTCTCTACAACAAGCTGTCGGGAATGACCGGCACCGCCCAGACCGAGGCGGAAGAATTCATGGAAATCTACAAGCTTGGTGTGGTCGAAGTGCCGACGAACCGTCCGGTCGCGCGGAAGGACGAACACGATCAGGTCTATCGCACCGCGCGCGAGAAATACGAAGGTGTGGTCAAGGCCATCGGCGAGGCGCATGAAAAGGGCCAGCCGATCCTTGTTGGCACTACCTCGATTGAGAAATCGGAATTCCTGTCCGACCTGCTGAAACAGGCCGGTGTGCCGCATAATGTGCTGAACGCGCGGCAGCACGAACAGGAAGCGCAGATCGTGGCGGATGCAGGGCGCTTCGGCGCGGTGACCATCGCCACCAACATGGCCGGGCGCGGTACTGACATCCAACTGGGTGGCAATGTCGAAATGAAGGTGATGCAGGCCATCACGGCCGACCCGCATCTGCACCCCGACGAGGTGCGCGCCAAGGTCGAGGCGGAACATGCCGCAGAAAAGCAGAAGGTGATCGAGGCGGGCGGCCTGTTCGTTCTGGGCACCGAACGCCATGAAAGCCGCCGCATCGACAACCAGTTGCGCGGCCGTTCGGGCCGTCAGGGCGACCCCGGCCGCTCGGTCTTCTTCCTGTCACTGGAAGACGATCTGATGCGGATTTTCGGCTCGGAACGGCTGGACAGCGTGCTGTCGAAACTGGGGATGAAGGAAGGCGAGGCCATCGTTCACCCTTGGGTCAACAAGTCGCTGGAACGCGCGCAGGCAAAGGTCGAGGGCCGCAACTTCGATGTCCGCAAGCAGCTGCTGAAGTTCGACGACGTGATGAACGACCAGCGCAAGGTGATCTTCGGTCAGCGGCTGGAGATCATGCAGGCCGAGGATCTGTCGGAAATCGCGCAGGACATGCGCTATCAGGTCATCGACGATCTGGTCGAACAGTTCATGCCGGCGAAGACCTATCCTGAACAGTGGAACACGACCGGCCTTTATGCGGCGCTGCTGGAAAAGATGGCGCTGGACGTTCAGGTGATCGACTGGGCGAAGGAAGAGGGCGTCGACCAGGATGTGATCCGCGAACGGCTGGAGAAAGCCTCGGATGCCATGATGGCCGAGAAGCTGGAAAGCTTCGGGCCGGAAACCATGCGCAACATCGAAAAGCAGCTTCTGTTGCAAACCATCGACGGCAAGTGGCGCGAACACCTGCTGCGGCTGGAACATCTGCGCTCGGTCGTGGGCTTCCGTGGCTATGCCCAGCGTGACCCGCTGTCGGAATACAAGACCGAGGCTTTTGCCCTGTTTGAAACCATGCTGGACGGGCTGCGTCAGGATGTGACTCAGAAGCTCGCTCTGATCCGGCCGGTGACGCAGGAAGAACAGCAGCAGATGATGGCGCAATATCTGGCGCAGCAGCAGGCCGCGCAGGACGCCGCCGACGCGGCGGCGGCTTCGGGTAGCCATGAGGCGGTGGAACATATCGCAGCGGCTGGCTTTGACGAGGCCGACCCCTCGACCTGGGGCAACCCGTCGCGCAATGACCCATGCCCCTGCGGTTCGGGTGAGAAGTTCAAGCATTGCCACGGTCGCCTCGTCTGAGGCGGCCCACCGGCGCGCTGCTGGAAACATTCCCCGCTTTCGCCACGGAATGGCCCGGTTTCCTGACTAGTCCTGACCGGGACAAAAACTCGGGAGCCTTCCGATGGACATGAAACGTCGAATCGCACTTGCCGCCGCGCTGCTGGCTGTCGGGCTGGGCGCTGGTCATTTCGTGCAGAACCGTGCTGCGGAAGAGAAACTGGCCGCGCAACGGGAGGCCGCCGTGAAGGTGAAATCGACCAGCGTGGTGCCGCTGGCTGCCGAATCCGACCCGGCCCCGATCATCCTGACGCGGCCCGCTGCCGAGGTGCCCGCTGCGCCAATGCTGACGCCACAGCCGGACAGCACCCCCGCGAAGATTGCGCCACCCGCCATGCCGCAGGATACTGCCCCGACACAGGCCGAGGCCTGCCCCGTGACGCTGGATCTCGCGGCCAAGGACCATGCCATGCTGGGCCTGACCCTGCTGGCCCCCTGCCAGCCGGACGCGCGCGTTGTCATCAAACAGGGCGGGCTGGCCGTCACCGGAAAGACATCAGCCACCGGGGCGCTGTTTCTTGATCTGCCCGCGATGACGACGGATGGCACCGTGACAGTCAAGCTGGCGGATGGCACCCGGGTCGAGGCAACCCGCCCGATGCCCGAGGTCGCGGGGCTGCGCCGGTTCGCGGTGCAATGGCTCGATGCCGATGCGTTCCAGTTGCAGGCGTTTGAAAACGGGGCCGATTATGGCCAGCCCGGCCATGTTTCGGCCAATGCGCCGCACACGCCGGTGCCGGGCAAACCGCTGACCGGCGGGTTCCTGTCCCTTCTGGGGGACGATTCGGTCGATCTGCCGATGCTGGCCGAGGTTTACACCTTCCCGGCCAACGGCATGCCGGATGTGGTGGTTGAGGCCGCTGTTACCGATGCGACCTGCGGACGCGAACTGCTGGGCGAAACTGTGGCGTCGGTCGGCGGACAAAGCGACAGCTCTGAACTGACACTGGCCATGCCGGACTGCGCAGCGAAGGGCGATATTCTGGTATTGAAAAACCTCGTGTCCGGGACGAAACTCGCCACAAGGTAACTTGAAGGCCCGATATGCGTTTGATGCTTTGGTGCGCGGCGGTTTTCGCCGCGCTCTCGTTTTGCGGACAGGCGGCACAGGCGCAGGATGTCACCCTGACCGCGCGCGACGGGTCTTTGTCGATCGACGGCACGCTGATGGGCTTCGACGGTGAGTTTTACCGGGTCGAAACCCGGTTCGGCATGCTGACGGTGGATGGCGAAGGCGTGATCTGTGACGGACCGGGCTGCCCCGACCTGACCGCAACACTGGCTGTTCTGCGCATCACCGGGGCCGAGGCGCCGGGCAAGGCGCTTTTGCCGCCGCTGCTGGCCGCTTATGCGAAAACGCGCGGGCTGGCTCTGAAGCTGGAACCGCAGGACGCCGGTTTCATCGCGGCTTTGTCGGAAACCGGAACCGATCAGGTGCTGGCGCGCATCACCTTCATCCCGTCCTCGCCGGAGGAGGCGCGGGCGGCACTGTTGTCCGGCGCGGCAGAGCTTGCGGTTTCGGCAACCGCCGACAAGGGTTTCGGCGCACGGGCCATGGCGCTGGATGCGCTGATCCCGATTGTCGCGCGCGACAACCGGCTGCCGCGGATCTCGACCCCCGATCTGGCGCAGGCGCTGTCGGGCGAAATTCGCAACTGGCAGGCGCTGGGCGGGCCTGACATGCCGCTGGCGCTGCATGCGCTGGCAAAGGATACGTCGGTGCAGCAGGCTTTGGTGGCGCGTCTGGGGCGTGATGTGCCTGCGGTCGTGATCCATGACACGCCCGAGGCACTGGCCGAGGCAGTGGCGCGTGACCCCTGGGCGCTGGCGATCACCGGGCAGGCGCAGCGCGGCGCCGCACGGGCATTGCCGCTGACCGACAGCTGCGGCTTTCCGCTGCTGGCGGACCGGGCACTGGTGAAGGCGGGTGATTATCCTCTGACCTTTGCCATCAACCTCCTGACGCCGCGCCGCCGCCTGCCGCTGTTCGCACGGGAGTTTCTGGATTTCCTCGACCATCCGGCAGCCGAAACTGCCGTGGCCGGGGCTGGATATATCGACCGCGCCCCGGAAAGCGTGCCGCTGACTGCGGACGGGCTGCGCCTGCTGAACGCGATCAAGGGGGCAGGGGGCGATGTGCCGCTGGCCGAGTTGAAACGTCTGGCCGATGCCATGGCGGGCGCCAGCCGGTCGTCGCTGACCTTCCGGTTCGAGGATGGGTCCGCGACGCTGGATGCGCGCTCGCGCGAAAACCTGCGCCTGCTGGCGCGCCTGATCGAGGTTGATGCCTTTCGTGGAAACAGGCTGATCCTCGCGGGATTCTCTGATGGTTCGGGCGATGGCGCGGCCAATATGCGGCTGTCGGAAAGCCGGGCCATCGGTGTGCTGACCGCGCTGTCTGCGGCATTGCCGGGCGGCACCGATCCTGCACGCCTGCCAGAGGTCGAAGCCTTTGGCGAGGCGCTGCCCATGGCCTGCGACACCACGGCCGCCGGGCGCCGCGCCAACCGGCGGGTGGAGGTCTGGTTGCGCCCGGTGTTCACAGATAGCCCTGAGACCGGAAACTGAGCTCCCGCTCTTTCCCGATGATCAGATGATCGTGCAAAACAAGGCCCAGCACCTCGGCCGCGTCGCGGATCTGCATGGTCATTTGTATGTCTGAATCCGAGGGTGTCGGGTCGCCGGAAGGGTGATTGTGCACCAGAATCAGTGCGCTGGCATTCAGTTCCAGCGCCCGTTTCACCACTTCGCGGGGGTAGACCGGCACATGATCCACCGTGCCGCGTGCCTGCTCCTCATCCGCGATCAGCACATTCTTGCGATCCAGAAACAGGATACGGAATTGCTCGGTTTCCCGATGCGCCATGGTGGTGTGACAATAATCCAGCAGCGCGTCCCAGCTTGACAGCACCGGCCGGTGCATCACCTTCGCCCGCGCCATGCGCTGCGCCGCCGCCTCAACGATCTTCAATTCCTGCACCACCGCCTCTCCCACCCCTTTCACCGCCAGAAGACGCGGCACCGGGGCGGCAATCACGCGGTTGAAATCGCCGAAGGTTTCCATCAGCAGCCGGGCCAGCGGTTTCACATCCTGCCGGGGGATGGCACGAAACAGCAGAAGTTCCAGCAATTCGTAATTCGGCAGGGCGGTGGCGCCGCCCTCCATGAACCGTGCGCGCAGGCGTTTGCGGTGGTCGGCAATATACGAGGGCAAGCGCCCCGGCAGGGCCGCACCTGTCGCCTCATCCTCGTCGCCTGACGGGGCGAAAAGGGGCAGGGGAGCTTCGGCGAAGGCGCGGGATCTGGTCATGCCGCCAGCTTGCGCCCCGACTCGTAAACGGGCGGTTAACCGCAGCAGGGCTTGTCATCCGCCAATCCTCCGGCTTCGATGGCAGAAAACAGGAAGCGGCATGACACTCGGTCAACTGAAAGCCCAAGGCACCCCGCGCGAGATCGGGCGGGCGCTGGGTATGGCGGGGCGGGCGGCAGTGCTGACCCATCTGCGCGGCAACCCCTTCTGGCGCGAGGTGGTCGATCCGGTACACGCAGGCCGCCGCGCCCGGATGGCGGAAACCGTGCGCAACTGCTTTCCGGCGATCTGGGCTGAGATCGAGGGGCTGGCCGAAGGGCTGGACCTGTCTTTCGCCGAGGTTTTCGCCTGGCAGTGCCGGGGGGACATCCTCGCCGCGCTGCCGCCGTTTGCTGAAGCCGAGGGCTGCACCTCGGTCCTGCGTCCCGGCACCCCGGCGGTTATGGCGCATAACGAAGACGGCTACCCCAGCCTGCGCGGCCAGTGTTTTCTGGCTGATCTGGCGCCAGAGGGTGCGCCGCGGTTCGTCAGCTTCTGCTATCCGGGGTCCATTCCAGGCCATACTTTCGCGATGACCGGGGCGGGGCTGGGGATGACGGTCAACAACATCCGCCTGCAAGGGGTGGAGCCAACGGTTCCGCGCATGGTGCTGGGCCGGGCGATCCTCGCCTGCCGTTCGGCGGCCGAGGCGTTGGCGGTGCTGGAAGGCGCGAACTCCGGCGGTTTCCACATCGGGCTGGGCGAGGCCGCCAGCGGGCGGCTCTGGTCGGTGGAATATGGCGGCGGGGCGCTGTCCGCGCAGGAGGTGAAAGCGCCCTTCGCCCATGCCAATCACGCGCTGCACCATCCAGGCGGGCTGGCATCGCAATATATCACCCGGTCTTCCGCAGACCGGCAGGCGCGGGCTGAGGCTTTGCTGGCTGGCGATCCGCTGGCGGTGCTGGCCGATGCCGCCGGGCCGGGCCTGCCGATCCGCCGCAGCGACCCGCGCGACCCGGATGAGGAGAACACGCTGGCCACGGTGGTGATGCGGCTTGACGGCGGCGGGATCGACTGGCGGGTTTATGACGATCCCGCGCAGCCGCCGACCCACGCAGGGTGGATCGGCGGCTGAGGCGGCTCAGGCGGAGACCGCGAGTTCCGTCATCATTCCGGTCGCCAGATGGCCCATGTGGTGACAATGCAGCATCCAGGGCGCGACCTCACCCGCGTCGAAGGCGATGGTCACGCTGCCCATGGCGGGCACATGCACCGTATCGCGCAGCGCACCCGCGAAACGGGTGCCGTTGACCTCGACCACCTGAAACACATGGCCATGCAGATGCATCGGATGTGCCATCATCGACATGTTATGGAACATCAGTTCCACCCTCTCGCCGTTTTTCGCGGCGACCGGGGTCCGGTTGTCCCATGTCTGGTCATTGATCGTCCAGACATAGGGCTGCATCGCGCCGCCCAGCATGACCATCTGCCGGTTCTGCACCGGGCGCTCGGGGAGCGAGGTTACGGCACGCAAGGCCAATTCCTGCCGCATGTCGCCGGAAACCGGCGGATGCGCCTCGTCGGAAAGCGTGGCCATCCGGGGGATTGCGGCGCCCTTCGGGGCCAGAACGATGCCGGTGCGTTCGCGCGCGCCTTCGCGCAGGGCGAGTATGGGCAGTGCGGCACCATCGGCGGGCAGGTTGATCTCGATATCCAGCCGCTGTGCCGGGGCGATGGAAAAGCGGTCGCCGGAAAGAGGCTGCACCGGCTCGCCATCCACCGCGACCAGCCGGGCCGGGGTGCCGGTATCCACCCAGAAAGCGGTCATCGAGGCACCGTTGATGACCCGTAGCCGGATGCGCCCGCCCGGTTCGACGGCGATGACCTCTGGGTCGTCCAGCGTGCGGTCATTGGCCAGATAGGCGTCGAAGTTGAAATCGTTGAGGTCCATGGCCATGTCAGCCATACCGCTCATCTCGCCCATGGTCCCCATGCTGCCGTGCCCCATGGCGGAATGATCCATGCCAGCCGGCGCGCCGTGGTTCATGCTGCCATGATCCATCGCCATGCCGCCCGTTACCTCTGCCAGCACTTCTTCCGGCGAACGGAAAGCGAAGTCGTGCAGGAACATCACCACCTCTTGCCGGTCGGCGCGCAGATCCTCGGCGCTGCGCAGGATCAGCGGTGCGGCCAGAAGACCGATTTCCTGCTCCGGCAGATGGCTGTGCATCCAGAAGGTGCCGGGGCGGGGCGCATAATTATACCCACGGGTCTCGCCCGGTTTCAGCATCGGATTGGTGTTGGGCACGCCATCCTGCGCATTCGGGGGGATCTGGCCGTGCCAGTGGATGATCGTCTCGACCGGCAACGCATTGGTCAGATCGACGCGAAAGCGTTGATCGGTGTCGAGCGTCAGGCCAAGGCCGCCCTGGGCATTCATCAGCCCCATGACGGTGGCCGCGCGACCGCCAACCTCGATTACGCGGGTGGTGGCGGTCAGCGACAGCGGGGCGGTGGCGGCACGCAGCCGGGCGGGCACTGCAAGCGAAGCGGCCATAGCCGCAGAGGCGGCCATGAAGCCGCGGCGGGAAAATCGGGTCATCTTGATCTCCGGTCAAAAGTGGGACTTTGGGACAGGAGTCAAGGGCGTGGTGGCTTGCCTTCCGGTTCGGGGCCGGTGGAGGCCGCAAGGGCAAGAACCGGCGCCGGTTCGAACGGCACGACACGCTGCACCAGGCCAGGCGGCGCGAAGGCTTCGGTCATCACCGTCTGGCCCAGACAATGCTGGCGACAGGTTTCATTCATCCTGTCAGCGGTCATGCTGTGGCAATCGGGGGTGGTCATGGCCTGCGCCCTCTGCGGCTGTGGCATCGCATTGGCGATGGACACCGCGCCGGGCCACAGGCCGACAGCCGCCATAAAGACGGTGACAGCCAACAGTCGAAACAAGGCAGCCCTGAAACCCATGATTGCAGCTTACTGCGGGAGGACGAGCCTGTCAGATGAAATTTCCGGCACCGGACAAGGCGTCGGTCGCGATCCTGCCCGTCGCATCGGGCAAGTTCTCACACCGGCGCCGCCACTCTTTCGGCCACGGCTTCGCCCAGAGCCGCATGGGCCTCTGCCTCGAAATGCACGCCATCGACCGGGCTGACGCTGATCACCTCCCCTGCGTCCAGAAAGGCTGCCCCGCGAGAGGTGGCGAGCGCGCGGTAGAGTGGGGGCAGGGCCAGAGATTTGGTGCGGGCACCCCAGAAATCCGGCGCGAGGACGCCGGTTTCCAGCACCGGCGGCGGGCAGATCAGCAGCACGCGGAAGCCACCATGCCGGGCCTGCATCTCTACCCCGAGCGCAACGTCCAGCAGCCCGGCGATGCCGCCCATTACCGTTTCGGGGCTGGCGCCGAAGCGGGTTTTCACGTCATTGGTGCCCAGCATGATGGTCAGCACATCCAGCGGCCCGTGGCTTTGCAGCGCCTGCCGCAGCGCCGGATGACCGTTCATCAGCCCGTCCATACATGGGTCGTCGAATTGCGCGGTGCGGCCTGGCAGACCTTCCTCCACCAGTTCCCACTCCGGCCCCAGTGCCGCCAGCGCCCGGCGCGGCCAGCGGACATCCGGGCCGAAGCGATGATAGCTCACGCGGTCGGTCATCGGGGGTGAACCGTGGGTATTGCTGTCGCCGAAGGTCATCAGAACGGGCATGGCACTCTCCGCTTTTCCGGCAGGCTAGTGCCGGACGCAGGAAATGCAATTCCCCTTGGCCTTTTGCGGCACTGCGCCCATATAGGGGCAAAGCTGCAAGACACGAGGACGCGATGTTCGGACTGGATTCCCAAAAGACCGCCCCCGCCGGGGCCGATCTGATCAAGGATTCGTCGGAAGCCACCTTCATGGCCGATGTGATCGACACAAGCCGCGAAGTGCCGGTGATCGTCGATTTCTGGGCGCCGTGGTGCGGCCCATGCAAACAGCTTGGCCCCGCGCTTGAGGCGGCTGTGACCGCGGCCAAGGGCCGGGTCAGGATGGTCAAGATCAACGTTGATGAAAACCAGATGATCGCGGGGCAATTGCGTATCCAGTCGATCCCCACGGTCTATGCCTTCTGGCAGGGCCAGCCGGTTGATGGCTTTCAGGGCGCGCTGCCGGGGTCGGAGCTGACCAAGTTTATCGAGCGCGTTGCCGCCATGGCAGGTGACGGCGGTCTGGGCGAGGCGCTGGAAATGGCCGAACAATCGCTGACAGACGGTGACGCCGTCGGTGCGGCCGAAATCTTTGCCGCGATTCTGGGCGAGGAGCCGGAGAATGCGGCCGCCTATGGCGGGTTGATCCGTGCGCATATGGCGGCGGGCAATATCGAACAGGCCGAGGCATTCCTTGCCGGTGTGCCCGCGAAGATCGCCCACGCCAAGGAGGTCGAGGCGGCTCGGGCGCAGATCGAGCTTGCCAAGCAGGCTGCCAATGCGGGCCCGGAGGCGGAGCTGCGCGCGGCGGTCGAGGCCAATCCCGACAATCATCAGGCGCGCTTTGATCTGGCGGTGGCGCTGAATGCCTCGGGCAAGGTGGACGAGGCGGTGGACGAGTTGCTGGACCTGTTCCGCCGGGACCGCGAATGGAATGACGGTGCCGCGCGTGCTCAGCTTTTCACCATCTTCGACGCGCTGAAGCCGCAAGACCCCATCGTGCTGAAGGGGCGGCGCAAACTTTCGTCGATGATATTTGCCTGACCTGCCGCGCGGCCTAGTTTGATGGCCATGATCAAAGCTGCCGACCTGCCCGACCTGATCCCGGTCTTTCCGCTGCCGGGCGCGCTGCTTCTGCCGCGGGCCCGTTTGCCGCTGCATATCTTCGAGCCGCGTTATCTGGCGATGCTGACCGATTGCATGAAGACCGAACAGCGGTTGATCGGGATGGTCCAGCCCCGCGAGGTGCCGGGGGCCGGGGCACCGCGTCTGCATGCCATCGGCTGCGCTGGTCGCCTGACCGGGTTTTCCGAAACCGAGGACGGACGCTATATGATCACCCTTTCGGGGGTGTCGCGCTTCCGCCTGCGGGAAGAGGTGCAGGGTTTTCAGCCTTATCGCCGCTGGGCGGTGGACTGGGCGCCCTTCGCCCGCGATCTTGGTGCGGCGGAAACCGATCCGGGTTTTGACCGCGACGGCTTTCTGGATCTGCTGGCGCGGTATTTCCAAAGTCAGGGCCTGTCTTCCGACTGGGGCAGCCTGAAGGAGGCCGAGGCCGAATTGCTGGTCAATTCGCTGTCGATGCTGTGTCCGTTCGAGCCGGCGGACAAGCAGGCGCTGCTGGAGGCCCCCTCGCTGCCCACGCGACGCGAAACGCTGGTGACGTTGATGGAAATCGCCCTGCGCGGCGGCACGGAAGGAGAGCGTCTGCAATGACCGATCAGAACACCCCCGAACGGCGGATGCTGGAGGCGCTGGTCTGCCCGATGTCGCAGGCGCAACTGACCTGGGATGCCGAGCGGCAGGAACTGATATCCAAGGCCGCGCGGCTGGCGTTTCCTGTGCGCGACGGCATCCCGATCATGCTGGTCTCGGAAGCCCGCGCGCTGGACTGATCCTCAGATCGGCTTCCCGTCCAGGAGTTTTGGCAGATCGCCTGTCAGCCCCGCCGCCTGCCGCATGAAACCGCGCCGCAGGCCGGGCAGGGCGTTCACCGCGCCAAGCCCCAGATCGCGCCCCAGCCGCAGAAGTGGATTGCTGTTGGAAAACAGCCGGTTGACCGTATCCATGCCAAGCGCCAGCGTCGTGGAATCGAACCGCCGCCAGCGTTGATAGGCGTCGAGCGTCGTCAGGCTGCCAAAATCCTCGCCCCGCCGATGCGCCTCGATCACCACCTGCGCCAGCGCGGCCACATCGCGCAGGCCGAGGTTCAGCCCCTGACCGGCAATCGGATGCACGCCATGCGCGGCATCGCCCACCAGTGCCACGCGCGGCGCGATGAAGCTGGTGGCCAGCGTCAGGTTCAGCGGATAGGTGAAGCGGGCGCCCGCCAGTGCGATCTCGCCCAGAAAATCGCCGAAGCGCGGGCGCAGCGCGGTCAGATAGCCTTCATCGTCCAGTGCCTGTATGGCGCGTGCGGTGGCGTCGGTCTCGCTCCAGACGATGCTGGAATGGTGGCCGCCCGCCAAGGGCAGGATGGCCAGCGGGCCGGAGGGCATGAAGAACTGATGCGCCACCCCTTCATGCGGCTTTTCATGCCGGATCGCGGTGACAAGCGCGGTCTGCCCATAGCCCCAGCCTGTGCGTCGGATACCGGCGCGGGCGCAGGTGCCTGATTGCCGCCCGTCGCAACCCGCCAGCAGCCGTGCGCTCAGCCGCTGACCCGAGGCGAGTGTGACAGTAATGCCCTGTGCCCACGCCTCCTGTGCGGTGACGGTTTCACCCGACAGCAACGTGATGCCGGGTTCGTCCCGCATGGCTTCCAGGAAGGCCGCATAAAGATGCCGGTCTTCGACCATGAAGCCCATCGGGCCTTCCTCAAGCTCGGCCGAATCGAATCCCAGCACCCAGGGCGCGGCGCCTTGCCCCGCTTCGCCATCACTGGCCCTGATCTTGAGGATCGGCTGGCTTTGCGCGATGCGCGGCCAGACGCCGGTTGCCATCAGCAGGCGTTTCGACGCCAGCGCCAGCGCATAGGCGCGGCCGTCGAACCCGGCTTCGGCCCGCGCGGGGGCGGGGCGACTGTCCACCACGGTGACACGCAGCCCGCCGCGGGCCAGTGCAAGGGCCAGCGCGGGGCCGTTCAGCCCGCCGCCCGCGATCAGAATATCGGTATCCGGCATCATGCGCCCAATATGGCGCGCCAAGCGGGATTGTCCATGCGCCGTTGCGTCGCTAGCCTGCGCCAAACAGCGGAGTTTGCGGCGATGATGGACAAATGGCTCGGGCGCAGTGCGGCGGATCTGGGACGGGCAATCGACGCGGGAAAAGTCAACCCGGTTGACCTGACCGAGGCTTTCCTCGACGCCATCGCCCGCCACCCTGATGCGAAGCGCATCTATGCCCGCACGACGGCGGACCGGGCGCGCTCCACCGCAGTTTCCGCAGTCGGTCGTGCGCGCGCCGGAACCCGCATCGGCCCGCTGGATGGCGTGCCGCTGAGCTGGAAAGACAATTTCGATGCGGCGGGCGTGCCCTGTGAGGCCGGATCGGCGCTGCTGAAGGGCCGGGTGCCGGATACGGATGCCGAGCTTCTGCATGGGGCGACGACGCAGGGTCTGGTCTGTCTGGGCAAGACACATATGACGGAACTGGCGTTTTCCGGCCTCGGGCTGAACCCGGTGACGGCAACGCCGCCCTGCATCAACTTCCCCGATGCGGTGCCGGGCGGGTCATCCTCGGGCGCGGCGGCTTCGGTGGCCTTCGGGCTGGCGCCTGCTGCCATCGGCTCGGATACCGGCGGGTCGGTGCGGGTGCCAGCGGCGTGGAACGATCTGGTCGGGCTGAAAACCACGCATGGCCGGTTGTCGACCAAGGGGGTGGTGCCGCTGTGCGACCGTTTCGATACGGTCGGCCCGCTGGCGACGACGGTGGAGGATTGCGCGCTGATCCTTTCTGTCCTGTCAGCCCGTCGTGCGGCGGATCTGAACGGAGCGAGTCTCACCAACGCCCGTTTCGGCGTGCTGAAAACCGTGGCGCTGGATGATCTGCGCGACGCGCCGGCGCAGGGGTTTGACGGGGCATTGCGCCGCATGGCCAATGCAGGCGCCACCATCGACGAGTTCGATGCCCCGGAAGTGGCCGAGGCGATGCGGCTGGCTGCCGATCTGTTCACCCCCGAAGCCTATGCAATCTGGGGCAAGACCATCGAGGCGGCGCCGGACAAGATGTTCCCCCCGGTGCTGGAGCGTTTCCGGGCCGGTGCTGCGGTCACGGCGACAGCCTATATCGCGGCCTGGCGGCGGCTGGAGGATCTGCGCAAGATCTGGGAGCGCCGGGTTGGCGGTTTCGATGCCGTGCTGATCCCGACCTCGCCCATCTTGCCGCCAAATGCGAAGCGGCTGATGGAAGATCACGCCTATTTCACCTCTGAAAACCTGCTGGCGCTGCGTAACACCCGCATCGGTAACGTGCTGGGCCTGTGCGTGCTGACCCTTCCGACTGGCCAGCCGTCCTGCGGGATTTCGCTGATGGGCCCCGCGATGCAGGAGGAACGCCTGCTGCGGCTGGGCGCCGCGGTGGAACGCGCGCTGGGCTGAGGGCGCAAAAGTCACATTCGCCCGGCACATACAACCGATTGTGTCACGATCTACTGGACCGGGCAGGGCTTGCCCGCTATCCTCATCGCAAACGGGGCGATATGACCCCGAGATGAGGCAGTATACCAATGGCGTTTCCTGAGCGGTTCTCGAACCTGCCGGATTATGCGTTTCCGCGTCTGCGGAAATTGCTGGATCATTTGCCCCCCGGCGGGGCGCCGGTCGCCATGACGATCGGCGAGCCGAAACATGCGATGCCCGATTTCGTCGGGCCGATTCTGGCGGCGAATCTGGATGGCTTCTCGGTCTATCCGCCGAATGACGGCACGCCCGAATTGCTGGCCGCTATTTCTGGCTGGGTGCAGCGGCGCTATGGCGTGGCGCTGGGGGCGGATCGTTTCATGGTGCTGAACGGCACGCGCGAGGGGCTGTTCAACGCCTGTATCGCGCTGTGCCCGGAAACCAAGAACGGCAAGCAGCCCGTGGTGCTGATGCCGAACCCGTTCTATCAGGTCTATGCCGTGGCGGCGCTGACTGTGGGGGCGGAGCCGGTCTATGTCCCAGCCACCGCTGCGACTGGCCATCTGCCGGATTTCGCAGGGCTTTCTCCCGATCTGCTGGACCGGGTGACAGTCGCCTATATCTGCTCGCCCGCCAATCCGCAGGGCGCGGTGGCCAGCCGCGACTACTGGAAAACCCTGCTCGCGCTGGCCGAGAAGCATGATTTCCAGATTTTCACGGATGAATGCTATTCCGAGATCTGGCGCAACAGCCCGCCGCCTGGCATCCTTGAGGTCGCGGCCGAGGTCGGTGCAGACCCCGAGCGGGTGTTGGCCTTTCATTCGCTGTCAAAACGGTCAAACCTGCCCGGTCTGCGGTCGGGTTTCGTGGCCGCCGGGCCGCAAAGCATGGAGCGTCTGCGCAAGCTGCGGGCCTTTGCCGGTGCGCCACTGCCGCTGCCCTTGCAGCGCGTGGCGGAAGCCGCCTGGAGTGACGAGGCGCATGTGGCCGCTTCGCGCGCGCTGTATCAGGAGAAATTCGCGCTGGCCGACCGGATCTTCGGCGGCATGCAGGGCTATCAATCGCCCGAAGGCGGGTTCTTCCTCTGGCTGCCGGTCGAGGATGGCGAGGCGGCGGCGCTGAAGCTCTGGACCGAGACGGGCGTGCGGGTGCTGCCGGGGGCGTATTTGTCGCGCGATGTCGGCGGGCAGAATCCGGGCAAGCCCTATATCCGCGTCGCGTTGGTGGCGCCAAAAGACGAAACGGAACGCGGCCTGACGAAGCTGCGCGACTGCATTTACGGCTGAGGTGGCAGATGGCTTTGTATCAGATGCGTCAACGTGATCCGCTGGTGGACCCGAACACCCAGGCCGCGCTGGAGCGCCGCGCGCGCGAGTTGATCGGGCTGGGCCTGATCGCCGCCGCGCTGCTGTTCACCGTCATGTTGCTGAGCTACTCGCCGGAAGATCCGGGCTGGATGGTCGCCACAGATCAGCCCGTGCGCAACTGGCTGGGCGGGATCGGCGCGGCCATCGCCTCGACCCTGATGATCATCACCGGCAAGGGGGCCTGGGCCATCCCGCTGATCCTGTTCGCCTGGGGTATGCGCTTCGTGCTGCATCGCGGTGCCGAACGTGCTGTGGGCCGCGTGGTCTTCGCCCTGATTGCTGTGGCCATGGCCTCGGTCTTTGCCGCGACCCATGTGCCGGGTGCCGACTGGCCGCATGCCTTTGGCATCGGCGGGCTGTTCGGAGATACCGTGCTCGGGGCGATGCTGGGCGTCGCGCCGGTGAAAGCGACGTTCGGGCTGAAGGTCATGTCGCTCATCTCCGGGCTGGCGCTGCTGGGTATGCTGCTGTTCGTCACCGGCTTTGACGCAGAAGAGCTGCGCGTGCTGCGGCATTTCCTCGCCCTGGGCAGCGTGATGGCCTATTCGCAGATCATGGTCTGGGCGGGCCGCGGAACCGCTGGTGCGGCGCGCGCGGCACAGGCGGCCCAGGCGCGGCAACGCCAGCGTCGGGCAGAGGCCCAATCGGCACGGCTTGCCGAACCTCCGCCGCAGATGCAGCCCGCGATGATGGCCCCTGCGGCCCTGTCGATGCCGGGCGGAGCCGCCCGCCGCAATCGTGCCATCCGCGTCGATCTCCAGCCGACGCTGCCGATGCATCTGCCGGTCGAGAATGATCTGCTGGAAGCCGATGAGGATGATGGTTTCGTGCCGGACTTCGGCGCTCCGGCCAAGCTGGGCGGCGGGGCAGGCCGTGCGCCGGCCCGTCTTGCAGCACCTCAGATGGAGGCGCCCGCGCCGCGCCGGAAGGAAGGGCTGCTGGGCCGTCTGCGCCGAGTGGTAGAGCCTGATCCGATGCCCGAACTGCCGGTGATGCAGGCCGCAATGCCCGAGGCCGATCTGGCCCCGGAAGACCGGATCAAGGCCCGCATCTCTGACGTGATCCGCAGCCGCGTGCGGCATGGCAAGGGTGTGGCTGCGCCGCAGCCGCATATGACGCCGCTGCAAGCCGCGATTGCCCGCCGTGAACCGGCGCTGAACCGTCGTGGCCTGCGGATCGAGCCGCCGGTCATGGCCCCAGCAATGGCCGCACCCGAACCGGCGATGGCAGAGCCCGCGAATGCGATTTCCGCAGCGGTCGCTTCGGCGGCGGCGCGGGCTGCGGCGGCGCAGGCCCAGCTTGCCGAACAGGCGGCGCATATGGCGGCCCCCGCCCTGCGGCCCGAGCCGGTTGCGCCTCCGCCGGTCGCGGCACCCGCGCCGCGCCCGATGCCGCGTCTGGTGGCCGAACCTGCCATTGCCCCGCGTGCAAAGCCGCTGACGCTCGATTCAGGCCATGCCGCTGCTGCGGCGGATCTGGATCGCCCGGCCCCGCTGCTGCGCCCCGCTGCGACCCGGATGCCGGTTGCGGCTGCGGTCCTGCCCGCGCAGCCCGCCATGTGGCGTGACGAGGCCGAGACGATTGTGCCCGCCGCTCCGCGCATGCAGGCGCCTGCCCCGGCGCCGGTGGAAGACGCCTATGATGACTGGTCGCCGGATGATAATTACGAACCGGATTATGACCCGACGCCGGTGAGCCACGTCGCGCCGTTGCGTGCCGAAACGGGCGGGATGCCCGCACGTCCGTCGGCGCCTCTGGTCACGCCCGAGGTGAAACGCGGTGTGGTGCAGCATCCGGCCAAGAAGCCGATCACGCCGTCACGTCAGGCGGTGGCCGAGTCGCAACCGCGCCTGCGTTTCGAGGATCAGGTGAACGCGGCTTACGAATTGCCGCCGTTGTCGCTTCTGGCCTCGCCGTCGACGATCACGCGCCACGCGCTGTCGGACGAGGCGCTGGAAGAAAACGCCCGGATGCTGGAATCCGTGCTGGATGATTACGGCGTGAAGGGCGAGATCGTCTCGGTCCGCCCCGGCCCGGTCGTCACCATGTATGAACTCGAACCGGCGCCGGGCCTGAAGGCCAGCCGGGTGATCGGGCTCGCCGATGACATCGCACGCTCGATGTCGGCGCTGTCGGCACGGGTCTCCACCGTTCCGGGCCGCTCGGTCATCGGGATCGAACTGCCCAATGCCAGCCGCGAAAAGGTGGTGCTGCGCGAGATCCTCGCCGCGCGCGACTTCGGTGACAGCCAGCTGCGCCTGCCGCTGGCGCTGGGCAAGGATATTGGCGGCGACCCGATCGTGGCGAACCTCGCCAAGATGCCCCACCTCCTGATCGCGGGGACCACCGGGTCCGGGAAATCCGTCGCCATCAACACCATGATCCTCAGCCTGCTCTACAAGCTGACGCCTGAGGAATGCCGCCTGATCATGATCGACCCGAAGATGCTGGAACTTTCCGTCTATGACGGGATTCCGCATCTGCTGTCGCCCGTCGTCACCGATCCGAAGAAGGCGGTCGTCGCCCTGAAATGGGTGGTGGGCGAGATGGAAGAGCGCTACCGCAAGATGTCGAAGATGGGGGTGCGCAACATCGACGGCTATAACGGCCGGGTGCGCGAGGCGCAGGCTGCGGGCGAGATGTTCAAGCGCACCATCCAGACCGGCTTTGACGAGGATACCGGCGAGCCGGTGTTCGAAACCGAGGAATTCGCGCCCGAGCCCTTCCCCTATATCGTCGTCATCGTGGACGAGATGGCCGACCTGATGATGGTGGCCGGGAAAGAGATCGAGGCCTGCATCCAGCGCCTTGCACAGATGGCGCGGGCCTCGGGCATCCACCTCATCATGGCGACGCAGCGGCCTTCGGTCGATGTGATCACCGGCACGATCAAGGCGAACTTCCCCACCCGGATTTCCTTCCAGGTGACCTCGAAAATCGACAGCCGCACCATTCTGGGCGAGCAGGGCGCGGAACAGCTTCTGGGCCAGGGCGACATGCTTTACATGGGCAACGGCCAGCGCATCACGCGTATCCACGGGCCCTTCGTATCGGACGAAGAGGTCGAGGAAATCGTGAACCACCTCAAGAGCTTTGGCCCGCCGCAGTATATGTCGGGCGTGGTGGAAGGCCCGGATGACGAGGTTGCCAGCGATATCGACGCGGTGCTTGGCCTCAATGCCGGGGGTAATACCGATGGCGAGGACGCGCTTTACGATCAGGCGGTGGCGATCGTGGCGCGTGACCGGAAATGTTCGACCTCCTACATTCAGCGCAAGCTGGGCATCGGCTACAACAAGGCCGCGCGTCTGGTGGAGCAGATGGAGGAGCAGGGTGTCGTCACGCCAGCGAACCATGTCGGCAAGCGGGAAATCCTGATCCCCGAGGCGTGAAGAAGGGGGCTGTCCGCCCCCTCTTGCCCTGCGGCCAATTCACCCCCGAGGATATTTTCACTAAGATAAAGGATCAGCCGCCGAGGTGCCGGGTGCCGCGCGTCTCGGCCAGGCGCATCTGGTGCATGCGTTCGCGGAAGCGGGCGCGGTCGGCCTCGGAATATTCATTCGCGCAGTGATGGCAGCAGACGCCTTCCTCGTATTCCGGGCGGGACAGATCCTCGGGTTGCAGCGGGCGGCGGCAGGCGTGGCAGGTGGCAAGCCCGCCCGGAACGAGGCCGTGACCCACGCTGACGCGCTGGTCAAAGACATAGCACTGACCATCCCAGAGGCTTTGATCCTCGGGCATGTCCTCCAGGTATTTCAGGATGCCACCCTTGAGGTGGAAGACCTCTTCCACGCCCTGCGCCAGCAGAAAATTCGTTGATTTCTCGCAGCGGATACCGCCGGTGCAGAACATTGCGATGCGCTTGTTGTGAAAGCGATCCTTGTTCGCCTCCCACCATGCGGGGAAATCACGGAAGCTGGTGGTCTGCGGGTCGATGGCGCCACGGAAGGTGCCGATGGCGACCTCGTAATCATTGCGGGTGTCGATCACCGCGACATCGGGCTGGCTGATCAGCGCGTTCCAGTCTGCGGGCGCGACGTAATGGCCGACACGGGCGCGCGGGTCGACATCGGGTTGCCCCATGGTGACAATCTCGCGCTTCAGCCGGACCTTCATGCGGCCGAAGGGCATGGTTTCGGCGTGGCTTTCCTTGTGCTCCATATCCGCGCAGCCGGGCAGGGCGCGAATATGGGCCAGCATCGCGTCAATCCCGCTGCGGGAACCGGCGATCGTGCCGTTGATCCCTTCCTGCGCCAGCAGGAGCGAGCCTTTGATGCCCTGCGCCTCGGCCAGTGCAAAGAGCGGCGCGCGCAGTGCAGCGGGGTCGTGGAAGCGGGTGAAGTGATAAAGCGCTGCAATGGTGATCATGGCACGGGCATAGGTCAGCGCCCCCTGGCTGGCAAGAGCCGCGCGCAGGGGTGCGGCGTTGACGCAAGCTGCGGGCGGCCTTACGCAAGAGGGGCAGCAGTGAAAGAGGACCAGCCATGACCGAGGCCCTGATCGTGATCGACGTCCAGAACGATTTCTGTCCCGGTGGCGCGCTGGCGGTTGCGGGGGGCGACGATATCGTGCCCGAGATCAACGCGATGCTGGCCGATTATTCCGTGCGTGTGCTGACACAGGACTGGCACCCGGCCGATCATGCGAGCTTCGCCGCCAATCATCCGGGCGCTTCGCCATTCTCCATGGTCGAGATGTCCTATGGTCCTCAGGTGTTGTGGCCGGTGCATTGTGTGCAGGGCACCGCCGGGGCGGCCTTTCATGCCCGGCTGAATGCCGATGCCGCCGATCTGGTGATCCGCAAGGGCTTTCGCACGGGGATCGACAGCTATTCTGCGTTCTTCGAAAACGACCACACGACGCCAACTGGGCTGGAGGGCTATTTGCGCACGCGCGGTGCTACGGCTCTGACGTTGGTTGGGCTGGCGACCGATTTCTGCGTGGCCTATTCGGCTCTGGATGCTGTGCGGCTCGGGTTCGATGTGAAGGTCAGGCTTTCTGCCTGCCGGGGGATCGACCTCGACGGTTCGCTGGCTGCAGCGCTGGAGCAGATGCGGAATGCGGGTGTGAAACTCGTCTGATGCACACGGTCTGTTAAGGTCCGGCATCTAGCCTGTGCGGGAAATCTGCAGGGCGTTGGGATGGATACGGCAGTCGCCGATGCGCGCGAAAGCTTCATAAAACGGAACAGCCCCGATGGATTGTTCCGCCGCTATGCGCGCGGGCGGGTTCGCACCTTTCTGGTGCGTCAGACGATGACCGTAATTGGCGCCGCAGTGATTGGCGCGCTTGGCGCCACCTGGATGGCCCCGGCGAGCATCGCGCTGGCGCTGGGCGGCGAAGCGGTGGATTGTCTGGTGCTGCGGCTGATCCTGCGGTGCTGCCCCGACCGTATTCCGCCCGGGCTGCGCAGGCTGGCGACAGCTTCTGCCGGGTTTCATGCGCTGACAATTTCTGGCTGCATTGCGCTCTGCTGGCATGTGATCCCGCTGATCGGGGCGCAGGTCTTTGCCGCCGTCTTCCTGATGTCGGCCATCCTGAATGCAGGTCTGGTTCGGCACCATTTCCCTGAAGGCGGCGCGGCACGTCTGGGCGTGTATGGTGTGTCTGCTGTTGCGTTGATGGTGGACCTGCTGTCGCAGCACGGCCCTGACAGTCTGTTTCTGATCCTGTCGATCCTCATTCTTGGCTACAGCACCGCGCTGTTCATTCGCGCGGTCGAGAAAGGGCGGCACGAACGGGGCCGCTTCGAACGCGCGCTTCTGGATGAACAGCTTGCGCTGAGCCAGTCGCGCGAGGCGCTGGCAGAGGCCGCGCGCAAATCGGCCCGGCTTGCGCTTGTGGCGCAGCATGCGGGTGACAGCGTGGTGTTCACGGGGGCGGATGGCAGCATCCAATGGGTTAATCCGGCGTTTACCCGCATCACGGGATACACGTTTGAGGAGGCGCTTGGTCGCAAGCCTGGCGATCTGCTGAATGCGCCCGAGACGCGGGCCGAAGATCTGGCGCGCCTGCGGCGGGCCTATGATCTGGCGCAGCCGGTGCGGCTGGAGCTTCAGAACCGGCGCAAGGATGGTCAGCGTCTCTGGATGGATGTATCGCTGACGCCGGTTCTGGATGCCGGGGGCTGGGCCGAGGTGTTCATCGCGGTGGAACGCGACGTGACCGAGGCGCGCCTGCATGCCGCTGAACTCGCTGCGGCGCGCGAGGCAGCAGAGGCTGCCGCACGGACAAAATCGCAGTTTCTGGCGACGATGAGCCATGAAATCCGCACCCCGCTGCATGGCGTGATCGGAATGGCAGAACTGCTGGGCGATACGGCGCTGGACCCCGAGCAGCGGGATTATCTGGATACGATCATCGAATCCGGACGGGCCTTGGTGACGATCATCAATGATGTTCTGGATCTGTCAAAATTGCAGGCCGGAAAATCCGATCTGCTGACCGAGCCAATCTCGGTCGCTGCAGGCGTGGAAAGCGTGGTTAATCTGCTGCGCCCCTCTGCCGCGAAGAAGGGGGTAGCGCTTCGGATTGTGCAGCCTGACCACCTCCCACGCCATCTTGGGGACGGCGGGCGGATACGCCAGATCCTGCTGAATGTGCTGGGCAATGCGGTGAAAATCACCGATCAGGGCTTTGTCATCGTGAGGCTGGATTGCCAGCCCGGTCCCGAGGCGGACCGGCTGCAGATAGAGGTCGAGGATACCGGCATTGGCATTGCGCCCGAGCGGCTGGAGACCATATTCGACAGTTTCACCCAGGCTGACAGCAGCATTTCCCGAAGGTTCGGCGGATCGGGGCTGGGTCTGACGATCTCGCGCCTCCTGGCACGACAGATGGGTGGGGATATCACGGTCGCCGCTCTTCCGGGCCGAGGGTCGGTCTTTACCGTGACGCTGCATTTGCGGCGGGCGACCGGGGCCAGGCTGATGACACCGGCAGTCGGGCAGGGGGCCGCGCCCCGGACCGCGCTGCATGTGTTGATCGCGGAAGACAATGCTACGAATCTGATGATTGTCCACAAGCTGCTGGAGCGTTGTGTCGCCCGGGTCACTACCGCCCGCGACGGTGCCGAGGCGCTGCGCCAGTACAAGGCGGACCCGCCGGATCTGGTGCTGATGGATCTGTCGATGCCCGGCATGGATGGTCTGGCTGCGACACGGGCAATCCGCGCATATGAAGCCGCAACGGGCCTGCCGCGTTGCAAAATCGTAGCCCAGACGGCCTTTTCAGAGGGTGAGCAAGGGGCGGCCGTGGCTGCGGCCGGGATGGATGGCATGCTGTCCAAGCCACTGGTACGCTTGGAACTGTATGATTTGCTGACCCGGGTGGCGCATCATGGCGATACGGGTTTTGACGTTTCCCCCGCCGATGCCTTAGACATGGGCGCAAAGGGAGAGGCGTCATGGTCGATATCGCAACACGGGTCCACAACCACAACTGGAAGATCGACCCGATCGTCCGTTCGCTGATCGATACGGATTTTTATAAACTGCTGATGTGCCAGTCGATCTTCCGCAACAAGCCGGACACGACGGTGGTGTTCAGCCTGATCAACCGCACCAAATCCATCCGCCTCGCCGAGTTGATCGACGAGGGCGAACTGAGGGAACAGCTGGATCATGTCCGCTCGCTGAGCCTCAGCCGCGGGGAAAGCACCTGGCTGCGGGGGAATACCTTTTACGGCAAACGCCAGATGTTCCGCCCCGATTTCATGGAATGGTTCGAAGGGATGCGCCTGCCCGACTACCATCTTGAAAAGCGGGATGGCCAATATGAGCTGACCTTCGAAGGCCGCTGGCCCGAGGTCATGCTGTGGGAAATCCCGGCGCTTGCCGTGCTGATGGAACTGCGCTCGCGTGCGGTGCTGCGCGACATGGGCAAGTTCGAGCTTCAGGTGCTTTACGCACGGGCCATGGCCCGCCTGTGGGAAAAGATCGAGCGGCTGCGGCGGATCGAGGGGCTGAAGATCGCGGATTTCGGCACGCGGCGGCGTCATGGCTTCCTGTGGCAGGACTGGTGCGTGCAGGCGATGCAGGAAGGTCTGGGCGATGCGTTCATCGGCACCTCGAACTGCCGTATCGCGATGAAACGCGACATCGAGGCCATCGGCACCAATGCCCATGAACTGCCCATGGTCTATGCCGCACTGGCAGAAAGTGATGCCGAACTGGCTCAGGCGCCCTATCGCGTTCTTGCGGACTGGCATGACGAACATGACGGTAATCTGCGGATTATTCTGCCCGATACTTTCGGCTCGGAAGGGTTTCTGAAACATGCGCCGGACTGGCTGACGACCTGGACTGGTATCCGCATCGACTCGGGCGATCCGGCGGGGGCGGCCGAAATGGCGATCCGCTGGTGGAAGGAGCGGGGCGAAGATCCGACCCGCAAACTGGTGATCTTTTCGGACGGGCTGGATGTCGAAAAGATCGAGGAGCTCCACGCCCGATTCGTCGGGCGGGTCAAAGTATCCTTCGGCTGGGGCACCATGCTGACCAACGATTTCCGGGGGTTGGCAGGGGACCGGCTGGCCCCGTTCAGCCTTGTCTGCAAGGCGGTCAGCGCGAATGGGCGGCCCACGGTGAAGCTGTCCGACAACCCGAACAAGGCGATGGGCCCCGCAGAGGAAGTGGCCCGCTACAAGCGGGTCTTCGATGTCCGTGATCAGGATGCGCAGGATCTGCTGGTCTGACGCAGGTCAGGTCAGCAGGCGCAGCATCACAAAGATCAGCGCCGACAGCAGCGCGGTCAACGGCACGGTGACAACCCAGGCCGCCCCGATGGACAGGATATGGACGCGGCGCACCAGCTTGCGGCGCGACCGTTCTTCCGGCGGGACGGGCTTGCCCTTGATGATGCCGGTCCGTCGGGCTTTCCGGTCGGCATGCCATTCCCGGTAGAAGCCGACGCCGAACACCGCCCCGACAGCGATATGGGTGGAGCTGACTGGCAGGCCAAGCCAGCTTGCCACGATGACCGTGATCGCTGCGGACAGGGCGACGCAATAGGCGCGCATCGGGTTCAGCTTGGTGATCTCGGTGCCCACCATGCGGATCAGCTTGGGCCCGAACAGGGTCAGGCCAAAGGAAATCCCGGCTGCGCCGATCAGCATGACCCAGAGCGGAATCCCCACCTTGTCGGAGGTGGCGTGATCGGTCACCGCATGGACGATGGCCGCCAGCGGGCCAACTGCATTGGCCACATCATTGGCGCCATGCGCGAAGGAGAGCAGCGCGGCCGAAATGACCAGCGGCATCGAGAACAGCACCTTGAGCGAGTTCTTGCGGTTCTCCATCCCTGCGGATTTGCGCCGGATCAGCGGGCGGGTGATCACAACCGCTGCGATTCCGACCGCAAGTCCCAGCAGCAGGGCCATGGGCATCGAGACCGAGAACAGCTTTTTCAGGCCCTTGACGGCCAGATAGGTGGTGAAGGTGCCACCCATGATCCCGATGAGCACAGGCACCCACAGCCGCGCCGCGCCAAGCTTGTCTTCGACATCATTGATGCGGGATTTGATGAAGGCAAGGAAGCCCGCGGCGATGATACCCCCGAGAATAGGCGAGATCACCCAGCTTGCCGCGATCTGCCCCATCTTGCCCCAGTCCACAGCGCCGAAACCGGCGGCGACAACGCCAGCACCCATCACGCCGCCGACAATGGCATGGGTTGTCGAGACCGGCGCCCCGAACCAGGTTGCAAGGTTCAGCCAGAGCGAGGCGGCGATCAGTGCGGCCATCATGGCCCAGATAAAGGTCTGCGGGTCGGCCACAGCTTCAGGCGCCACGATCCCGCCCGAAATGGTGGACACGACATCTCCGCCCGCGATCAGCGCACCCGCCGTTTCGAATACGGCGGCGATAATCAGGGCGCCGCCCATGGTCAGGGCATTGGCGCCGACCGCAGGCCCCATGTTGTTGGCAACATCATTGGCGCCGATGTTCAGTGCCATATACGCGCCGAAGGCCGCCGCCGTGATGATGATGACAGAATTGGGTGCCCCGCCGGTCAGGATGGCCGCCGCAATGGCGCACAGGGCGATGAACGCGAGGCCGATGCCGACCGCAATCAGGGGCCGGGACAGGAAGACGGTTGCCTGCTCCAGCACCACGAGGCGGGACAGATCCTTGTCGAGCGTCTTCCACTTGTTCTGCTGAAATTGTGGCATGTTCCGTCATCGGCCTGTTACACGCGCTGCGCATAGCCCGGCCACTGCGGGCGGGCAACCGATTCCCGGTTTATTCCTGATGTTTTGGTCAGTTTCCTGCGGAAAGCTGGCGGTCGGCCCACATCGTCGCGCGGGCAATATGACTGCGGTGAACCGGGTGATGGGCAGGAAGACGGGTCATCGCCCAGCCGACCGAAGCCAGCACACGCGCCAATGTGAACAGTGGCACCATATTGAAGTCATCCTGTCGAAGGCTGCCGTAGCCTTCGATCAAGGCCGCCTGCAAAGCGGGGTGCTGCGGCTCATAAAGGTCTTGCGACAGAACTGTGCCAAGGTCGTAAAGCCGGAAGCCAATCCCGCTGTCGTCGAAGTCGATCAGCGAAAGCCGGTCGCCGGAAACGAGGATATTCTCGCGCAGCACATCGGCATGAACCGGGCCGGGCTGGCTGTGCCGGGCATGATCGGTCAGACGCTCGCGCAGCAGATCGCGGGCGCGGCGCAGCAGTGCCGCCTCTGTGGCCGACAGCGCGGGATGATCCCAGAAGCGGCCCCAAAGCGGGGTCTCGCCTGTCAGGCCGTCGATGTCCCAACGTGGGCGGGTGAAATCAGGCGGCAGCGTCAGCCGGTCGGTGGCGTCATGCACTTCGGCCAGAAGACGCCCAAGCGCATGATGGCGCGCTGTCTGTTCTGCGGCGGTGCCGGTCAGCGGCACCAGTGCTTCGCCGAAGGGAGCGCCTTCAACCCAGGAGATGACCGAAGCCAGGCGTCCGCCTTGTAACTGGTGAAGACTTTCACCGCTGGCAGAGGCGACGGGGGCGGGCACCGCGACGCCTGCCTTTGCCAGTTCAGCACACCACCACAGTTCCGAGCGGATGGCGGCCGGGTTCTGATAGCCGGTGCGATGCAGGCGCAGGGCGGCTTGCGCGCCATCGGGCAGGGTGATGGCGTATACCGCATTCTCGCGGTTGCGCAATTCATGCAGGATGCGCGCGCCCCACAGCGCCGCCGCCTCTTCCGCTTCGGTCATTCCTCGCTCTCCACCCGGCCGCGCAGGGCCTTCACTTCACCACGCTGGCTTTTGGCTGCCAGCCGCCGCCGCTGGCTGCCCAGTGTCGGCTTGGTGGCGATGCGCCGCTTGGGGGCGACCAGCGCCTGACGGATCATTTCGACCAGGCGCGCCTCGGCCAGTTCGCGGTTGCGGGCCTGACTGCGGGTTTCCTCTGCCCGGATCACGATGGCGCCTTCCGTGGTCCAGCGTCGCCCGGCGATGCGCTTCAGCCGCGCCTTCACCGCAGGTGTCAGGTGGGGCGAGCGTTCGGCCTCGAACCGCAGTTCCACCGCAGTTTCCACCTTGTTCACATTCTGCCCGCCCGGCCCGGAGGACCGGGAAAAGCTTTCTGAAAGCTCCCAGTCGGCGATGGAGATTGTCTCGGTGATGCGCAGCATGGCGCGAGATTAGCGGCTTTGACCGTCTGGAAAAGAGGGAAATAGCGACCTGACGAAACGATATTCAGGGGGGTGCCCGACGCTGGTAATTCCGGCGTCGGAAACGAGAAAGGGCCGCCTTAAATCGGCGACCCTTTCCGAGTTCCAAGGAGATGGGCCAGTTAGGTTTCAAGCCCAATCATAGGATTGATTTTCAAGGGGTTGCCCTTAAATATCGCTCCTCCTGACTGTCCCGACACCTCTCTCCAATATCACTCTAGACACTGGATCACCTCCTTTCAAAAGATTGCCGATATAGGGAGCGTGACACAGATCTGGGCTTTGTCAAAAGGTTTTATACCGGACGTAGAGTCAACTTTCCGACAATGATGCGGAATGGCACAAGTGCAACAGCTGCCAGTGCCAGCTTGACCATCCAGTCGGCGACGGCGAGCGAAACCCACAGCGGGGCTTGCGGTCCGAAACCCAGGATCGGCAGCACTTCGCCCGCCCAGGACACATCGTTCGCGGGCTCGATGAAGGTGAGGCTGGCCGAGAAGGCGGTGGTGAAGAAGATCGCTGTATCAAGGCTGGAGCTGAACAGCGTGGAGATGAGCGGCGCGCGCCACCAGCTTCCCGCGCGCAGGCGGTTGAAAATAGCGATGTCGGTCAGTTGTGCGGCAAGGAAAGCAGCGCCCGACCCGATTGCGATACGCAGGGTAACCAGCGGCCCGAATTCTCCCATGATCTGCGAACCGATCAGCGAGCACAGGATTCCGGCGACAAAACCCACCAGCACGACGCGGCGCGCAGCGGCGGCGCCATGCAGGCGATTGGTCAGGTCGGTCACCAGAAAGGCAACGGGGTAGGTCAGTGCGCCCCAGGTCAGCCAGGGGCCAAGCAGGTATTGCACAAGGATGTTGGAAGCCACGACAGTGGCCGCCATGGCGAGAACGCCGGGCAGGAGGGATTTCGACATGTGATATCCGTTTTTACAAGGTCGCGGAGACTTGGCCCTTCGGGCAGGCCGCTCCGTTACGCCCGGACGCTGCGCGTGTCAATCCGGCAGGCGGTATTCGACGATTTCGGTGGTCTGGAAGAAGCGGAAATTGTCATCCGCGATCAGCGTCAGCCGGATGCCCTGCGCATCGCGCCAGACGGCAATGCCCTCCAGATTGTCATGTTGCCCGGCGCGGGTTTGCAGCACGGTTTCCCCGCTGTCGATCTGGTTGCCGGTCACGTTGAAGCGCCGGACGCGGGTGGCAAAGCCCATCAGACCGCGGAACTGGCGCTCCAGCAGGTAAAGCCGTCCATCCGGCCCGAAATCGGCACCGACCGGCAGGAAAGAACCCTCGCGCGGGATGGTAAAGGGCTGATCCCAGCCACCGTTGCGAAACCGCCAGACCGGAAATGGCCTGTCCTCGCGCCCCGATCTTTCTGGCAGGGTGTAAAGCGTGCCATCTGGCCCGATGGCCAGCGCCTCCAGCGAGGAGTTGCGCTGCATCTTCGCAAAGGCGGGCGGCGTCGGCAGGTTTTCGGCCCCGGCGCCCATCCGGGCATAGCGCAAGACCCGCGCCACCCCTTCGAACGACACATAGGCGGTGCCATCCGGGGCGATGGCGAGGCCCTCGCTGTCATTGCGGCCAGCGGCCAGCGGTTCTTTGCCCTTGCCGCGCAACGGCTGCACCGGCGTGGCCTCGATCCCGGTGATCCGGCCGGACCCATCGCGGAGCAAACGGCCCGAAGTCCAGCCGCCGCGATCTGACAGGGCGGTAAAGCGCAGACCGTCGTCGCTGATCTCCAGCCCCGACATGCCGCCCATGCGCGGATCATCCGACCGCCAGACGAAGCGTCCGATATGGCCGGGGGCCTCGGTCGGGCTGGCGCTGCCTTCAAGGGCGAGCCCGCAGGCGAGGATCAGCGTGATGACAGAACGGCGGCGCATTGCTTGGGCAGATCGGCCATCGTGTATTCACGCGGCCCGCGCTTTTTCGGCGCATTCGGGTCTTTGGGCTTTTTCGGCTGCGGCTCCAGCGCGGCGGTCACCCACCAGGTCAGGCTGTCGTCGCAACCATCGCCACCATTGGACAGTTCGGCCACTGTGGGTTTCTGCGTCTCGCAGGCCGTGGCGCCACGCGGGCATTTCAGCCGGACGTGAAAATGCGTGTCATGCCCCCAATAGGGGCGGATTTTCTGAAGCCAGTCCTTGTCCTTGCGACCGGCGGTGCGGCAAAGCTCGATCTTCACCGGCGGGGTCACGAAGATACGATCCACGCGCGGGTCAGAGGCGGCGGCCTTCAGCACCGCCGCATGCTGTGCCGTCCAGTTCGTGGTGATCTTGCGTTGATCGGCAGAGCGCACCGAAATCGAACTGATCTTTTCCCGATCCGCCCGGCTGAGGTTCAGCCGCTTGGGTGGCAGCATCCAGATATCGGCATCAAGTCCGATCTGGTGGCTGGCATGGCCGCTGATCATCGGGCCGCCGCGTGGCTGGCTGATGTCGCCGATGTATAGTCCGGCCCAGCCATTGATGCGGGATACCTGCGCCGACAGATCCTCAAGGAAGGCAATCATTTCCGGCTGGCCGAAGTTCCGGCCACGCGACAGACGCATGGCTTGCCAGGTCGGGCCGGTTTCGGGCAGCTCCACAAGTCCCGCCGCACAGCCCCGTGCGTAAGACCCGATGGGCATGGGCGCCTGTTGCGACGGCGCATCCTTTGCGCCGAACAGTTTGTTCGCCAGTTTCTCGGCGCTGACGGGTGCTGCGCTCAGGGAAAGGCTTGCGGCGGCCAGCAGGCTGGCCAGAAACATCTTGCGGATCATCAGACTGCCCGTTCACCATTCGGTTTCACCCAGATTAGCAGAATGAGGCCGATGAGAAACAGCCCGATCAGCGGGGCGACGCCAATGCGCTGCGATCCGCTGATGTCCGAGGCGACGGCGATGGCGAAGGGTGCGATGAAGGATGTGGCCTTGCCCGACAGGGCGAACAGGCCAAAGGCCTCGGTCGCGCGTTCGGGGGTAGTGTGAAAGACCATCATGGTGCGCGAGGCGGCCTGAACCGTGCCTCCCGCCGCGCCGATCAGGATACCGCAGAGATACATGATGATATCCGGTGTGCCGGACCCTTCCGCGAAGGGAATGCCAAAGATCTGTTCACGCGACATGCCGACGATGACGGCACAGACGACAATCAGCACCCAGACCGACATCACGATCACCGGCTTTGGCCCGCGCGCGGCATCCAGCTTGCCGCCGATCCATGTGGCAAGGCTGGCAGAAATGGCGCCGATGATGCCGAAAATGCCGATCTGCGTCACGCTCCACCCCAGCACACCCGAGGCATAGACCCCGCCGAACCCGTAAAGCGCGTTCAGCGAGTCGCGGTAGAACATCGAGGACATGAGATAGGCGAACAGGCTCTGACGGCTGGGCAGGGTCTTCAGCAGCCGCCCCAGATCGGCCAGCGCGGCCTTCACCGGCTGCCCGGTGCCGGTTCCGGGTGTTTCGCGCACCCACAGGAAGAAGGGCACCATGAAGACGATATACCACAGCGCGGTGAAGGGCCCGACCGCGCGGGTGCCCTCGCGGCTGGCTGCATCCAGCCCCAGCATCGGGTCCAGTCCGATCAGCGTCTTGCCGGTGACGCCGCTTTCGGCAAGGAACAGCAGCATGATCACCAGCGAAATGATCCCGCCCAGATAGCCGAAAGCGAAGCCCGAGCCGGAAATCTTTCCCATCTCCTCATGATCGGCGAGGCTGGGCATCAGGGAATTGGTGAAAATCGTGGCAAACTCCATGCCGATCAGGCCCAGCCCGAAGAACATCATCGCCATCGTCAGGTCGGGCATATCGGGCGTCAGATACCAAAGGCCCCACGAGCCGATGACATAGAAGGCGGAAAATACCCAGATCCAGATCATCCGGCGACCGGAGCCATCGGCGATGGCACCCAGAACCGGGGCCAGCAGGGCGATCAGCACGCCGGAAATGGTTTGACCATAACCCCAGAAAGCTTGTGCCTGTGCACCCGCCGCCTCGGCCGAAAGGCCCTGGGTCAGGTAAAAGCTTTTTGCCACTTCCGCAAAATAGGGGCCAAAGACGAAGGTCAGCAACAAGGTGTTGTAGGGCTGGCTGGCCCAGTCAAAGAAAAACCAGCCCCAGATGCGTTTCTTCGCGCTGACCATGGCTGTCCCCTTTGCCTGTTCGGGCCGATCAAGCCTGAAAGGCTATCGGCTGGCAACCCCTCCGATGCAGTCAGCCGTGCCGTTCCGGTGGCCAGGGGCGGGTGGCATCCGCCGCGATCCAGGCGGCGACCCATTGGGGCAGAGGCGGGCTTTCGACGGGCTGGCCCATCGCCTCCAGCACGCGCGCGGGCGGCACCATCCCGGCTTTGGAGGTGAAGGCTGATCGGGCAAGCATCTGGCCGGTGCAGTCATCACCGCGCCACATGCTTTGTTCCAGATACATGAACCGCGCATCCCAGCCCACGCAGCGCGAATGCATCGTCACGCGCTGGAATGTCGTGACCCGCTTGCGATAGCGTGTGGTATTGCCAGCCACCGCCATGCCCCAGCCCTGTTCGCGCACCACCCGCACGAGCCCTGTGCGAATGGCCAGCGGCACCCGGCCCAGATCGAACAGCGTCAGCGTGCGACCGTTGTTCAGCTCCATCCACGGGTCGATATCCCAAGGCCAGATGCGATGTGTGCTGACATGGGTGTCGAAGATCCCCAAGGCGGGGGCATTGCGGAACTTCACGATTTCCTTGGCGAGTCGGGCATAGGGATACATGGGCGCCTCCTGTCCCCGTGGCCTGCCGCGCGTCATCCACAGGGTCAAGCGGAACGCTGCGGAAAGGCTTGCTCCCCTAGGGTCATCGCGTTACCTAGACCACAACAGCTTGTGAGGGCACCATGGTTTCCATTCTGCAAATCCTGCTCCTGCTGCTTGACGTGGCGCAGTGGGTGATCATCGCCCATATCATCATGTCGTGGCTGATCAACTTTCAGGTGCTCAACACCCGGCAGCCGCTGGTCGCGCAGCTGTGGTATGGCCTGAACCGCCTGCTGGAGCCGGTTTACGGCACGGTGCGCCGCATCCTGCCCGCGATGTCGGGCATCGACTTCGCGCCGCTCATCGTGCTTCTGGGCATCTACGCGCTGCGCATCGTCATTATCAACAACGCCGCCTCTTTCTACTGATCCATGCAACACCCGCGCGAGCTTCTGGCGAGGGTCTTCGGCTACGGGGCCTTTCGCCCCGGTCAGGAAGAGATCGTCGAGGCGGTGCTGGCAGGCCGCGACACGCTGGCCATCATGCCCACCGGCGGCGGCAAGTCGCTGTGCTTCCAGCTTCCGGCGCTGTGCCGCGAGGGGGTCACGGTCGTCATCTCGCCGCTCATCGCCCTGATGCGCGATCAGGTGCGCAGCTTGCGCGAGGCGGGGGTGGAAGCCGGGGCGCTGACCTCCGGCAATACCGACGAGGAAACCGAAGAGGTGTTCCGCGCGCTGGATGAAGGACGGCTGAAGCTGCTGTATATGGCGCCGGAACGGCTCGCCTCCGGCAGCACCACTGCGCTCTTGCGCCGGGTCGGCACCAATCTCATCGCGGTGGACGAGGCGCATTGCGTCAGCCAGTGGGGCCATGACTTCCGCCCCGACTACCTGCGCATCGGCGAGCTGAAACGTGCGCTGAATGTGCCGCTGGCCGCCTTCACCGCCACAGCGGACGAGGAAACCCGCGCCGAGATTGTGACGCGGCTGTTCGGGGGGGAGGCGCCTGCTACCTTCTTGCGCGGGTTTGACCGGCCCAATATCCATCTGGCTTTCGCCGTGAAGGACAGCCCGCGTCGCCAGATCCTTGATTTCGCGGGGGCGCGGAAGGGGCAATCCGGCATCGTCTATTGCGCCACACGGTCCAAGACCGAGGTGCTGGCCCAGGCGCTGCGCGAGGCAGGACATGCGGCCTGTTATTATCACGGCGGCATGGATGCCGAGGACCGCCGAAGCGTCGAGGTGCGGTTTCAGCAGGAGGACGGGCTGATCGTCTGCGCCACCATCGCTTTTGGCATGGGGATCGACAAGCCTGACATCCGCTGGGTCGCGCATGCTGACCTGTCGAAGTCGATCGAGGCTTATTATCAGGAAATCGGTCGCGCCGGGCGTGACGGTGCCCCGGCCGAGACGCTGACGCTTTACGGCCCCGATGATATCCGCCTCCGCCGGTCGCAGATTGACGAAAGCCCCGCCCCCGCCGACCGGAAAGAGGCCGATCACGCCCGGCTGAACGCGCTTCTGGGTCTGGCCGAAGCGACAGGCTGCCGCCGTCAGGTGCTGCTGGGCTACTTCGGTGAGGCGTCAGAGCCTTGCGGCAATTGCGACATCTGCGACCGCCCCGCGCAGGTTTTTGATGCAACGGAACCCGTGCGTAAGGCACTGTCAGCCGTGCTGCGCACCGGCGAATGGTTCGGTGCCGGACATTTGATCGACATTCTGACTGGGAATAATACGGCGAAGGTGCGCGAGAAGGGGCATGACCAGCTGCCCACCTTCGGCGTCGGGCGCGACCTGTCGAAGACCGGCTGGGGTGCGGTGTTCCGTCAGATGATGGGGCGGGATCTTCTGCGCCCTGATCCCGAACGCTTTGGCGCCCTGCGCATGACCGAGGCCGCGCGTCCCATCCTGCGCGGTGAGGCAAACATCACCCTGCGGCGCGACACGGTGCAGACCACCGCGCGACCAGCGGCCAAATCACTGGTGGCGGAAGAGGATGCGCCGCTGCTGTCTGCGCTGAAAGCGAAACGCCGTGCTTTGGCCGAGGCTGCGCGCGTGCCCGCCTATGTCATCTTCCCTGACCGCACGCTGATCGAGATGGCAGAACGCCGCCCTGCGACGCTGGACGAGATGTCGCGCGTCAGCGGCGTAGGCGCGAAGAAACTGGAAAGCTATGGCACGGCTTTCCTTTCAGTCATCAATGGTGCGGCCGATCCGGTGCATCCGGCTCGTGCCCGACTGGCCGGGCAGCTGGCCGGGGCACTGTTCGACCTGCTGGCCGAAGCGCAGTTGCGGCTGATGCGCGGCGAGGATGGCACTGGCAAACCGATGTCTCTGTCGCAAAGCGCCCTGCGCCGCATCGCCGAGGCACGGCCTTCTACCCTTTCTGACCTGGATCGCGCCGGAGATCTTGGCCCCGCGCGGCTGGAACGCTTTGGTGAAGCGTTTCTGACCCTGTGCCGTGACGCCTGAAAGATATTTCATGCTGACTGTCATTTCCCCCGCCAAACGTCTCGATCCCGCGCCGCGCGCTCTGCCCGCCGGTCTTGCTGCGACCGATCCGCAGTTTGCGGCTGAAGCAGCCGAGCTTGCCCGGATCGCGCGGGGTCTGACGCCTGCGGATCTGCGCAGGCTGATGGGGATTTCACCAGCGCTGGCCGAGTTGAATGCGGATCGCTTCGCCGCTTTCGGTGCCCAGGACCGCGCGCCTGCCGCCCTGATCTTTGCGGGCGATACCTATGCCGGGCTGGAGGCGGGAAAGCTGGACGCTGATGCCTGGCGCTGGGCCATGACGCATCTGCGTATCCTGTCGGGGCTTTACGGTCTTCTGCGCCCGACCGACCGGATCGAGCCCTACCGGCTGGAGATGGGTTCGCGGCTTGCCAATCCGCGCGGCGGCTCGCTTTACGACTGGTGGGGCGAGCGGCTGGCGCAGGCGCTGGACGCGACGGCGGAGGAGGCGGGCGCGCGATTTCTGGTGAACTGCGCCTCGGTTGAATATTTCTCGGCGGTCGATGCTGGCGCGTTGCGCCTGCCTGTGATCACCCCGGTCTTTCTGGAGGACCGAGCGGACGGGGCAAAGGTCATCAGTTTCTGGGCCAAGAAAGCCCGTGGGGCGATGGCGCGGTTCATCATGGAGAACCGCCTCTCCGACCCGGCGGACCTACGCGGCTTTACCGCAGGCGGCTATCGCCATGATGCATCCGCGTCCGAAGGGCCGCGTCTGGTCTTTCGCAGGACGGCCTGAGCCTCAGGCTGCCCCGCTTTCCGGCAAATCAGTCCGCGCGGGCAGCGTATCCTCTGGCGCATACTGGGCCAGAACCTCGCAAATCGCGGTCTTGCGCAGCGGCTTTGTCAGATACCTGTCGATCCCGGCGGCAAGGATGCTTTGCTCGTCCCCTTCCATGGCATGGGCGGTCAGGGCGATGATCGGCACATGCCGCAGGGCCCCTTCCAGTCTGCGGATGGCGCGGGCGGCGTCTCGGCCGTCCATTTCGGGCATCGAGATATCCATGAACACCAGATCGGGCTTAAAGCTCTGGAACAGTTCCACAGCCTCGCGGCCGTTGTCAGCGAAGGTCAGTTCTATAGCCAGGTCGCGCACCATCTTGCGGAAGACGAGCTGGTTTGTGCGGTTGTCCTCGGCCGCCAGAACCCGCATCAGGCGCCGTCCCGTCGCCGCGGGGGGCGGAGCCGCCGGCAAGGGCGCCAGTGCCTGAAGCCTGCGGTAAAGATCGGCGCGCAGGATGGGGGTTTGCAGGAAGCCCGAGATATGTCCGTCGCGATCCTGTTCCCGCGCCTGAACCGGATTGGCCGAAAGTAGCAAGACGGGCGTCGTCACCCCCGCTGCGCGGGCGTGTTCGACGAAGGCAAGCCCGCCCATCTCCGGCATGTCTTCGTCCACCAGAATGGCGTCGAAATCGCGGTCCTGTTCCAGCAGGGACAGGGCTTCGGCCGCAGAGCGGCACAGGGCGCTTTGCATACCGCAGGTCGCAAGCTGGCGCTCCAGGATGGTTCGGTTGATGAACTGGTCGTCCACAACAAGCGCACGTTTCAGCGAGACGCTGGCGGGATGATCCTCGCCCGATTCCGCGACCGGCAGTGACAGGCGGAAGCCGAAGCATGACCCGCGACCGGGCTCGCTGTCGACCCAGACGGCGCCGCCCATATGCTCCACCAGACGGCGCGAGATTGCGAGGCCAAGCCCGGTTCCCTCAAACTTGCGGTTGGCGGCGGTTTCCACCTGATTGAACTCGCCGAAGATATGGTCAAGGTTCTCGGCGGCGATGCCGATGCCCGTGTCCTCGACCGTGATGTGAAGCTGCTGCGCGCCGGGTACCGCCTCAAGGCCGACGACCCGGATGAGGACATGGCCCTTTTCGGTGAACTTCACCGCGTTGCCGGCAAGATTTGTCAGCACCTGCCGCAACCGGCCCGGATCGCCGACAAAGCGGGTTGGCAGGAACATATCGTAGTCGATCATCAGATCGATGCCCTTGGCCTGCGCGCGCGGCTGCAACAGCATGGCGACCTCGTGGATCACCCGCTCCAGATCGAAGGGTTCGGGATGCAGTGTCAGCCGCTCGGCCTCGATCTTCGAGTAATCCAGAATGTCGTTGATGATGACCAGCAACGCCTCGCCGGAGGAGCGGATGGTATCGGCGAACAGACGCTGTTCATCGTTCAGCGGCGTGTCGCACAACAGTTCGGCCATGCCGACGACGCCATTCATCGGCGTGCGGATTTCGTGGCTCATATTGGCAAGGAAGGCCGATTTGGCGCGCACCGCCGCCTCGGCGGTTTCGCGGGCATGTTCCAGCGCATCCTGCTGTTCGCGCGCGCGGGTGATATCGACCCGCAACCCGACGCGGCCGCCATCCGGGGTTTCCTTGTCGATGACACGCAGCCAGCGCCCGCCCGCGATGGCCTGTTCGAAATCAACACTGGCGGATTCGCGCAGGCTCAGCCGTTCCTCGATCCAGTCGTCTTCACGGCCTATGGCTTCGGGGTACTGGCCGTGCTCCACGCCATAGCGCAGGATCGCCTCGAAACTGGCACCCGGAACCATGGCGGGCGCGCTTTCGCTGTACAGTGCACGGTAATGCTGATTGCAGACCATCAGCCTGTCCTCCCTGTCAAACAGAACGAACCCGTCGGGAATTGCCTCTATCGCGGCCCAGATGCGCATTTGTTCGGTGATGTCGACGGCCAGGCTGACCATATCGCCGTCGCGCGCCCGACGGTCGACCAGCCGCACCCAGAGCCCGCTGGAGAATTGCAGCACGATTGGCGGGATCGGATCATCCTCCCAGCGGGCAAGCATGTGATCACGCCAGCTTTCGACCGTATGCTCGCCGATGTCGACCAGCCCGGATTCCGCCACGGTATCCAGAATCTCCGCATATTCGGTGCCCGGCGGGATCGCCTCGGATTCGAAGACCGCCAGATAGGCCCGATTTGCGGCGACCAGCCGATTCGAGGAATCAAACACTGCAAAGCCATCGCGGATCGTATTGATCGAATCCCACAACCGTCTTTCGGCCATGACGGCAGCGGTGTGGGCGCGTTCAAGATCGGTCAGGAAGCGCAGATTCTGGCCCTTCAGGGCCTCAGCCTCCGACAGGGCGGATCTGACGACCTGCCGCTGTTCGACGATCTGGTCAGACAGGGCGCGGGCATGCAGGGCCAGCTTTTCATTGGCGGCGTGCAGTTCCCTGCTTTTCTGTTCCAGCAGCCGTTCGGCCGCCAGCCGCCCGCGCCGTTCCTTGGCCAGCCGTTCCGCCAGTTCCATCCGCTACCCATCATCCAGATCGTTCCGGGGATTGTGGCTCCGCCGGTTGCGGGCAGGTTGGCGCAACATCGTAAAGCAAGGCTTAACCGGGACCGGACCGCGAACAGGCGGAAGCGGCGATTGCACCGCGCCTCCGGGCGTGGCAGCATCAGGCCCAAGTGTTTTCCGGGGGATTTTCCGATGCGCCTGTTTCGCTCTGCCTTTGTTGCAGCCGTGTTTGCCGTGGGATTGCCGGGGCTGTCGTCTGCGCAGGAACTGGTTCCGGCCAAGCGATTCGCGCTGACGCAGGATGCCGACCTTCCGGGCGGGGATCTGTCATCGCAGTTCGATACGACTCTGGACGCCTGTGAACGCGCCTGCATGGCGGAATCCCGCTGTACCAATTTTACCTTCAACACGCGGAACGGATCGTGTTTCGTGAAGGCGGCGCCGGGCGAGCCTGGCTTTTATCAGGGGGCGATTTCCGGGCGCCTGATTCTGGCCGATGCCGCGCTGCTGCGTGATGCTCCTGCCCGTCGCGCCGATCTGACGTTCCTGAACGACGGCGATCTTGCCGCCGCGCTGGATCAGGCGCAGGGGCTTGGCAAGCTTCACACTGCGGGGGAGTGGACGGCGGCGGAATACATGGCTGCGGCGCGTCAGAACGAGGCCGAAGGCAAGCCGATGCGGGCCGCGAACTATGTCGGTGCCGCGCTGAACGTCGAGGATGGCTCTGACCTCTGGGTGGAATATGCGCGGCTTCTGCTGGCGGCGGCGGGCCAGAACCAGAATGACGCCGGATCGTTGCGCCAAAGGGCGCTTTCCGCGTCGGTCAATGCCTATCTGAGGGCCGGGCAACCCGCGATCCGCCACAATGCGCTGGTGCAGATGGCGCTGGCGATGGAAACGCAGGGGCGTGGTGGCGATATGGTCAAGGCGCTGCGGCTGGCGCAATCCATCCAGCCGCGGGACGATACGGCAGCGCTGCTGGACAATGCGGCGGGCAAATACGGCTTCCGTATCCTGGAAACGGATATCCAAAGTGACACGGCGCGCCCGCGTGTCTGCGTGAATGTGTCGGAAGATCTGGTGGAGTCGGGGCTGGATTACACCCCCTTCGTGCAACTGCCGGAAACCGGGCTGACGGTGCAGCCGGGTGGCTGGCGGCAGCTGTGCGTCGAGGGCGTCAGCCATGGCAAACGCTATCAGTTCACCTTCCGCGAGGGCCTGCCCTCGGCCGATGGGCAGGAACTGGCGAAATCAGTGCAGATCAGCGCCTATGTCCGCGACCGCGCGGCGCAGGTGCGCTTCCCCGGCCGGGCTTATGTGTTGCCGAAAACCGATCAGGCGGCGCTGCCGGTGGTGACGGTGAATACCGACAAGCTGGATCTTGCGTTGTATCGCGTATCCGACCGCAACATCCTGCGGGCGGCGCAGAATGGCTATATCGACTGGCCGATTGCCGAATATCAGGAACAGGGTTTCGTCGGTGAAGTGGGCGAGGAGCTGTGGAAGGGTAGCGCCACCGTGGTGCGCGAGGTGAACAAGGATGTCACCACGCGCCTGCCGCTGGCCGAGGCGCTGCATGACCTGCCCGCCGGTATCTATGCGCTGAAGGCGGCGGTGCCGGGGGTGGACCCCTATGCCATCCCGGCGGCCTGGCAATGGTTCGTGGTCTCCGATCTTGGCATGACTTCGCTTTCGGGGACTGACGGGCTGCATGTCATCATTCGCAGCCTCGCCAGTGCCGAGGCACGGGCAGGTGTGACGGTCGAACTGCTGAGCCGGACCAACAATGTTCTGGGCACTGCGGTGACTGACGCGCAAGGTTATGCCCGGTTTGACGCCGGGCTGGCGCGCGGCACCGGCGGGGCGGCGCCCTCGATGCTGGTGGCGAAAGATGGCGACAAGGATCTGGCCTTCCTGTCGCTGACCGACCCGGAGTTCGACCTGTCCGACCGTGGTGTGGAAGGGCGAGAGGCGGCGGGGCCGGTGGATGTGTTCCTGACCACGGATCGCGGCGCCTATCGTGCGGGCGAAACCGTCTATGCAACCGCGCTGACCCGCGATCCGCGTGCGCAGGCGGTTGAAGGACTGCCGCTGACCGCGATTTATCGTCGGCCTGACGGTGTGGAATATGCCCGTGCGCAGGCGTCGGATGCAGGCAAGGGCGGCCATGTCTTTGCGCAACCCATCGCGGGCAGCGCGCCGCGTGGCGTGTGGAAGATGCAGGTCTATGCCGATCTTGAGGCGAAGCCTCTGGCCACGCAGACCTTCCTAGTCGAGGATTTCCTGCCGGAACGCATCGACTATGCGCTGACCCTGCCGGATACCCCGCTCGCCCCCGGCGATGTGGCCGAAATCGGTGTCGAGGCGAAATACCTGTTTGGCGCGCCCGGTGCCGATCTGGCGATCGAGGGCGAGGTGCTGCTGCGCGCGGCCAAAGGTCTGCCTGCCTGGCCCGGCTATGTCTTTGGCCGCCATGATCAGCCGTTCGACGCGCGGATGGAGGCGATCGCCTCCGGCACCCGCACCGATGCGGCCGGCAAGGCGACCGTTGCCGCCGCGCTGCCCGAAGCAGATGATCCGGGCCGCCCGCTGGAGGCGCGCTTTACCCTGCGCATCGCCGAAGGCTCGGGCCGTCCGGTGGAGCGGCGGGTGGAAACCCCGCTGGTGCCGGTATCGCCGATGATCGGGGTGAAGCCGCTGTTCGATGGCACCGTGCCGGAAAACGCTGAGGCGCGTTTCGCGCTGATCGGCGTCGGCACCGATCTGGCCGCCACGCCGATGAAAGCGGCCTGGGAGCTGACGCGGGTCGAGACCAATTACCAATGGTATAGCTACTCGGGCAACTGGAACTGGGAGCCGGTGACGACACGGACCCGCATTGCCAGTGGCGAGGTCGATCTGGGAGCGGCGCCGGTCGAGGTTTCGGCCCCGGTACAATGGGGCGAATATGAGCTTTCGGTCAGCCGCATCGACGGTACACCTGCCGAAACCTCGACCAGCTTCTATGCGGGCTGGTATGCCCCCGCCGATGCCACGGCCACGCCTGACACGCTGGAATTGTCACTGGATAAACCCGCCTATCGGCTCGGCGAGACGGCAAAACTGCGCATGGTGCCGCGCGCGGCGGGCAAGGCGCTGGTCATGGTGATGTCTGACCGTCTGATCGCCATGCAGGCGGTGGATGTGACCGAAGGCGAGAACCTGATTGATCTGCCCGTGACCGATGAATGGGGGGCGGGGGTTTATGTCACGGCCTCGGTTCTGCGGCCGATGGATGTGGCGGCTGGCCGCAATCCGGCGCGGGCGCTGGGTCTGGCCCATGCCAGCATCGACCCCGGCGCCGCGAAGCTTGACGTTGCCGTGCAGGCCCCGGCCGAGGCTGCGCCGCGCGGTCCGCTGGACATCGCGGTGAAGGTGGCGGGTTTGGCCGAGGGCGATACCGCCTATGTCACCGTTGCGGCGGTGGATGTGGGTATCCTCAACCTCACCGGCTTCACCGCGCCTGATCCGGCGGGTTATTACTTTGGCCAGCAGAAGCTGGGCATCGGGATCCGCGACGTCTATGGCCGTCTGATCGACGGGCTGAACGGAGCCGAAGGCCAGGTGCGTTCCGGCGGCGATGCGGGCGCGCAGGCAAGGCTGCAAGCGCCACCCCCCACTGAAGAACTGGTGGCCTATTTCACCGGCCCGGTCGAGGTGGGGGCCGATGGTCTGGCGCGCGTCAGCTTCAACCTGCCTTCGTTCAACGGCACCGTGAAGGTGATGGCTGTCGCCTGGAGCGGTAAGGGCGTCGGCCAGTCCAGCGCCGATGTGCTGGTGCGTGACCCGGTGGTGGTGACCGCCTCGCTGCCGCGCTTCATGGCCCCCGGCGACGAAAGCCGCCTGCTGCTGGAAATCGTGCATGCCACCGGCCCGGCCGGGCGGATGAAACTGGCCGTCGCGGGAGAGGGTGTTACCCTTGGCAACGTGCCTGCCGAAATCGACCTTGGCGAGAAGCAGAAGACCAGCCTCCGTATTCCGGTGACTGCGGGCGCGGCGGGGATCGACAAGATCACCGTCACGCTGACCACGCCGGAAGGTAGGGACCTGGTGAAAACCCTGACCCTGCCCGTGCAATCGGGCGAGCCGGAGATTGCGCGCGTCAGCCGCTTTGATCTGGACAAGGGGCAGGCGTTTACCTTCGATTCCGCTGCCTTCGACGGGATGATGCCCGGCACCGCCAAGGCCACGCTGGCCGTCGGTCCCATCGCGCGACTGAATGCGCCGGGGCTTCTGGAGGCGCTGGATCGTTACCCCTATGGCTGCACCGAACAGATGACCTCGCGCGCGTTGCCGCTTGTCTACTTTGATCAGGTGGCGCAGGCGATGCAGCTGAAAGGGGCCGGGAATATCAGCCTCCGCATCGACCAGGCGATTACCGAAATCCTGCAGAACCAGAATGCCGAAGGTGCCTTTGGCCTATGGTCGGCGCCGGAATATTCGGGCGGCGACCTGTGGCTGGATGCCTATGTGACCGATTTCCTCAGCCGGGCCCGTGCGCAAGGGCATGAGGTGCCGGCGCTGGCCTTCCGCAATGCGCTGGATAATCTGCGCAATCAGGTGAACTACCAGTCCGACTTCGACGAGGGCGGCGAGGCGCTGGCCTATGCGCTGCTGGTTCTGGCGCGCGAAGGGGCGGCGGCGATTGGCGATCTGCGCTATTACGCCGATGTGAAGGGCGATGCCTTCGCCACGCCGCTGGCACAGGCGCAACTTGGCGCGGCGCTCGCCTCTTACGGCGATCCGGCGCGGGCCGATGCGATGTTCCGCAAGGCGATGGCGCGGCTGGATGCAGCGAAGCCCGACACGGCGCAGATCCTGCGGGCGGATTACGGCACCACCCGGCGCGACGCGGCGGCGGTGCTGACGCTGGCGGTGGAATCCGGCTCGCAGGCGGTGAACCGCGACGAGTTGGTCAGTCGCATCGCCACCACCGGCGCGCTTTCGACGCAGGAAAGTGTGTGGACGCTGCTGGCCTCCAACGCGCTGATTGACGGGGCAGGGGCGGATGTCACGATGAACGGGGCGCCCGTCGACGGGCCGCTGGTGCGCGTGTTGTCCGATGGCGATGCGCCGGTGAAGGTACAGAACAACGGCGCGAAGACCTTCCTGACGGTCACCACCTACGGCGTGCCTGCCGAACCGCTGTCGGCGGCTGGCAACGGCTATTCCATCAGCCGCAGCTATTACACGCTGGATGGTCAGGCGGCGACGCTGGACGGGCTGAAGGTCGGCGACCGTCTGGTCACCGTGCTGGAGGTGACCCCCTTCGGGCGCGGTGAGGCGCGGCTGATGGTGAACGATCCGCTGCCCGCCGGTTTCGAGATCGACAACCCTAACCTGATCGGTGGCGGCAATGTCGATGCACTGGACTGGCTGGGCCTGGAAACCGAGGCCGCGCATAGCGAGTTCCGGCAGGATCGTTTCCTGACGGCGGTGGACCGTTACGATAACGGCAGCTTCCGGCTGGCCTATATCGTGCGCGCGGTCTCGCCCGGCAGCTTCACCCATCCCGCCGCCTCGGTCGAGGACATGTATCGCCCGAGCTTCCGCGCCCAAAGCGGCACCGGCCGGGTGACGATTGCCGAGTGATGCGCGCGCGCTGGCCCATTGCCCTGGTCGCTGCCCTGTGGGTGGCGGCCTTTGGCCTTGACCGGGCGCGGGACTGGGTGGCGGCGACCGATCTGCCGCCGCTGACCCTGCCAAGCTCGGTCGAGGTGGTGGACCGCAACGACATCCTGCTGCGTGCCTATACCGTGGCAGATGGCCGCTGGCGCATGACTGTGACGCCGGATGAGGTGGACCCGAGTTACCTCGCCATGCTGGTGGCCTATGAGGACAAGCGGTTCTGGCAGCATGATGGCGTCGACTGGCGTTCAATGGCGCGGGCGGTTGCGCAGGCGGTCCGGTCGGGGCGCGTGGTTTCGGGTGGGTCGACCCTGACCATGCAGGTTGCGCGGTTGCTGGAAGACAGTGGCACCGGCAAGGTGTCGGGCAAGCTGCGGCAGATGCGGGTGGCGCTGGCGCTGGAACAGCGGCTGACCAAGTCGCAGATCCTGCAACTCTACCTCAACCTCGCGCCGTTTGGCGGCAATCTTGAAGGGCTGCGCGCGGCCTCGCTGACCTACTTCGGCAAAGAACCGCGCCGCCTGACGCCAGCGGAAGCCGCGCTGCTGGTCGCCATTCCTCAGGCTCCGGAAAGCCGTCGTCCCGACCGCCACCCCGGTCGCGCGGCAGAGGCACGGGGCCGCGTGCTGGAGCGCGCTTTGCGCGATGGTGTGATCAGCGCCGAGCAGGCGCGCCAGACGCAGGGCGAAAGGGTGCCCGATGGGCGCCAGCCGGTACCGATGCTCGCCCCGCATCTGGCCGACCGGGTGGTGGCCGAAAACCCCGGCGTGCCGCGCTTGAAGCTGACCATCGAGGCGGGATTGCAGAAGTCGCTGGAGGCGCTGGCGCGCGAGGCGGTGCAGGCGCGTGGCGAGCAGTTGCAGATCGCCATTCTGGCTGCCGATCACCGCTCGGGCGAGATTCTCGCCTCGGTCGGATCGGCGGGGTTTCTGGCTGACCGGCGGCAGGGCTTCGTGGATATGACGCAGGCGCTCCGCTCGCCCGGCAGCACGCTGAAACCCCTTGTCTATGGCCTCGCCTTCGACGAGGGGCTGGCTCATCCCGAAACCATGATCGACGACAAGCCGGTCAACTTCGGCACCTATGCGCCGCGGAATTTCGACAAGATCTTCCGCGGCACTGTGCGGGTGCGCGAGGCGTTGCAGATGTCGCTGAACATTCCCGTCGTCCTGCTGACCGATGCGCTGGGCCCGGCCAAGGTCATTGCCGGGATGCGCCGTGCGGGCATGGCGCCGGTGCTGAAGGGGGACGAGCCGGGGCTGGCGATCAGCCTTGGCGGTGTGGGGGTGACGCTGCACGATATGGTGCAGCTTTACGCCGCCATCGCGCGCGGCGGCGTGGCGCTTCCCCTGCGGGTCATGGGGGATGGTGCGCCGGGGCAAAGGGTGATGTCGGCGGTCGCGGCGTGGCAGGTGGCCGATGTGCTGGCCGGTTTGCCGCCGCCGCCTGGCGCGCCCTCGAACCGGCTGGCCTACAAGACCGGCACCTCCTACGGCCACCGCGATGCCTGGGCCATCGGCTTTGACGGACGCTATGTGGTGGGCGTCTGGATGGGTCGGGCGGATGGCACGCCAGTGCCGGGGGCTTTCGGCGCCGATACCGCCGCGCCGGTGCTGTTTCAGGCGATCGGTCGGATCAGCCGCAGCCTGATGCCGCTGCCGCCGGCCCCCCCGGCGACGCTGCTGGTGTCAAATGCCGAACTGCCGCAACCCCTTCGCCGTTTCCGGTCCCGCACCGCCGCGTTCGAACTGACCGCCGACGCGCCGGTCGTCACCTTCCCGCCGGAAGGCGCGGAGGTAGAGCGGCTGGACGGGCAATTGCTGGTGAAGCTGCGCGGCGGGCGCTTGCCGCTGACGGTGATGGCGGATGGTGTGCCACTGCGGACAGACCTGCGCAGCCGCGAGGCGCTGCTGGCGATGCCCGGCGCGGGCTTTGTCACGCTGAGCGTGATTGACGCGGAAGGGCGATCCTCCCGCGTCCGGGTGCTGCTGAAATAGCGGTCAGATCCGCTCCAGCGCCAGCGCGATGCCCTGACCGCCGCCGATGCACATGGTGACGATGGCGCGCTTGCCGCCGATCCGCTCCAGCTCGTACATCGCTTTCACGGTAATCAGCGCGCCGGTTGCGCCCACCGGATGCCCCAGTGCGATGGCGCCGCCATTCGGGTTCACCTTCGCCGGATCAAGCCCCAGTTCCTTCGTCACCGCCAGGGCCTGGGCTGCGAAAGCTTCGTTCGATTCGATCACGTCGAAATCAGCCAGCGTCAGGCCCGTACGCTCCATCAGTTGCCGCACGGCGGGGATGGGGCCAAGGCCCATCACCTCGGGCCGCACACCGGCGACGGAATAGCCAAGGATGCGGGCGCGGGGCGTCAGTCCGGCTTTCTCTGCCGCGTCGGCCCGCGCCAGAACCAGCGCCGCGGCCCCGTCATTGATGCCGGAGGCATTGCCCGCTGTGACGCTGCCGCCTTTCTGGAATACGGCTTTCAGCCCGGCCAGCGCCTCGGCGGTGGTGGCCTTGGGATGTTCATCGGTGTCAAAGATCACGGTGCCCTTGCGGCCCTGAATCTCGATGGGCGCAATCTGGTCCCTGAACCGGCCTTCCGCGATGGCGCGGGCGGCTCGGGCCTGGCTTTCCAGTGCGAAAGCGTCCTGATCCTCGCGCGAGATGCCGCATTCCGCTGCCACATTCTCGGCGGTCACGCCCATATGCCCGGTGCCGAAGGGGCAGGTCAGCGCGCCGGTCATCATATCCAGTGCGCGGGCGTCGCCCATCTTTTGCCCCCAGCGGGCGGCAGGCAGCGCATAGGGCGCGCGGCTCATGCATTCCGCGCCACCCGCCAGCGCGAAATCGGCATCCCCCAGCATCAGCATCTGCGCCGCAGAAACCACCGCCTGCGCGCCGGAGCCGCACAGCCGGTTCACGTTCATCGCGGGTGCGGTTTCGGGCACCCCGGCCTGCACCGCCGCAACCCGTGACAGATACATGTCACGCGGTTCAGTATTGATCACATGGCCGAAGACCGTCGTGCCGATCTGACCCGGCGCCACCCCCGCCCGCGCCAGCGCGGCTTTCGCGACATGGGTGGCAAGGTCGATGGGGGCAAAGCCTGCGAGACTGCCGCCAAAAGCGCCGATTGCAGTCCGGGCACCAGAGAGGATAACGATGTCGGTCATGAGGAAGCCTTTCACTCGGGTCGGTGCGAGACTGGCGGCAGGGCGCGATGGGCGCGAGTCTGACGTTGCGTCATCAGCGGGCCAAAGGCAAAGGCGGCAACGCCGCGGGAGATGGATATGGAAGTGACAGCGCGGGACCGGCAAGTCCTGCTGGCGGCGGGAATGGCGGTCTTTGTGCTGATGGGCGCGGTGCAGGCGGTCTATGGTCCTGCCCTGCCCGTGATCGCACGGGAAACCGGGCGCGGACTGGCCTCGGTTTCGGTGCTGTTCACTGCGCATTGGATCGGCGCCGCCGTGGGGGTGGCGGCGATGTTCGCGCTGGGCGCGCGGATGACGCCGCGTGTTGTGGTGATCGTGCTGGCAGCGGGCTCTGCCCTGCTTGGCGCCGGGATGGGATGGGGCGTGATGCTGGCGGGGGCGGTGCTGGCCGGGATGGGGCAGGGCTGCGCCGCCGTGCTGTTCAACCCGCGCCTGCTGGCCGCCTACGGGCCGCGCGGCCCGGCAATGCTGACGCTGATCAATGCGGTTTTCGGGGCAGGGGCCATCCTTGCGCCACTGGCCTTTGTCGCGCTCGCCGGGACCTTCCGGCCGCTGTTTCTGGTGCTGGCTGCCGGTTTCGTCGTGACGCTTGTGCTTGCCCGCGACATCGGGCGTCCGCTGGCCGATACGGCCCATGGTCGCCTGCGGGCCGACTGGATCATACTGGGCTTCGGTGCCTTCGGGGTGGGGTTCGAGGCCACCCTGATCGGCCTTGGCCCCGCCGCTCTGGTGCGCAGCGGCATGTCCGAGGTGGGCGCTGCGGAAATGCTCAGCCTGTTCTTCGTGGCGTTTCTGGCGGCGCGTATCCTTCTGGTCTTTGTCGCACACCTCGTGGCGCCCTTCACGCTGTTTACACTGTCTGTCGCAGGGCTGGCGCTGTCTCTGGGCGGGGCCATGGTCATCTCGCCGGGTTGGATGTTCGTGGCTTCTGGCGCCTTTGCCGCGACGATCTTCCCCGGTTACTTCGTCGCAGCGGTGCAGCGCATGGGCCATGATCCCCGGGTTTCGCCACTGATCGTCGCTGGTGGTCTGGTTGGGGGCATCGGGATGCCCTTCGCACTTGCCCATATGGTCGAGTCAATGGGGCCGCGCGGCCTGTTCCTTCTGCTGGCAATGTTGTCCGCCATGGTGGTGCTGGCGGCGCTGGCCTTCGGCCTGCGCGGTCGGCCCGTGGCTGGGGGCAGGGGGCCAGAACCGGCCCCCTGAGCCGGGTCAGAGAAACCGCCGCGGCGCCAGCGTCGTGTCGCGCAGGGCGTGCCCGCCCGAGAGCAGGCGCCACAGATGCACCATGGTCACCATGTCATCGCCCTTGGGTTGGGCGTTGCGCGAATGATCTCTCAGTTTCAGAACGCGCATTCCGTCGATCATTTCCACCGTCATTTCCGACACTCCCTTGCTGGACCTGCCCCCGCAGTCCAGCCTGTGCCGGGTCGATTAACGCCAGCTTACCGCCGGGTGACGGGATTGTGGCGTTTTGTTCGGGTTGCGCGCGGCTCAGGGTTGCAATGGCACGCGTCCGGAGGGTGTCAGGTGAAATACCTCGCGCCCCTCGAAGGCGACGGCGGTCAGCGGCCCGCCATAGGCGGCACCGCTGTCGAGGTTCAGCCGATTGCCGTAATGCGTCGGTGCATCCAGCGCGGTATGGCCATGCACGATCAGCGCGCCATGGTCGCGGTCGTCCGAGAGGAAGGGTTCGCGAATCCAGACCAGATCGGTTTCCGTCTGATCCTCGAACGCGACACCGGGGCGGATGCCGGCATGGACGAAGACCAGATCGCCTGACCGGTGCATCGTGGGGCGGGAGGCCAGCCAGTCCCGGTGTGCCTGCGGCACAGCCGCCAGCGCATCGGCATGGACCGGCGCGACTGGCCGGTCGCCGGGGGCATGGATGCCATAAGAGGCGAGCGTGGTTGCCCCGCCAAGGCGCGGGTGCAGCCAGGTGTAGTCGGGCCGGAGCCCCGGATCCTGTGCCGCAGGGTCATCCAGGAACAGGCTGAACATGCGGTCATGGTTGCCCTTCAGCACCACCCAGTCTTCGCCGCGTGCCTGCCCCTGCATCAGATGCTCAATGACGCTGCGGCTGTCGGGGCCGCGATCCACCAGATCACCCAGATGGATGACCGGCGCAGGGCCGCCATGGCTGGCCATATCCTCTGCGATGAAGGTATGTGCGGCAAGCAGCAGATTCAGATGACCGTGGATGTCACCGATGGCATAGGCGCGCATGGGGTATCCCTTCGCGGAATGGAAAACGCCGGGGGCTTTACGCCCCCGGACCCCCGTGGAGTATTTGGACAAGGGGCAAAGGGCAAGGGTGCCACAGGCGCTGAGGCCGGGTTGCGGCGCGGGTGAGCGGATTTCACGGGCGGAACGGCTGTCGCGCCGCTTTGAAAGGAAAAGGGCCGGGGGATGCCCGGCCCTTTCGTATCATGCAACGTGGAATTGAAGGGGTTTGACCTGCTGGAACATGCCGGTCGCCTCCAGCGTGTCGACCACTTTCGGGTCGATGGCCTGATCGAGATACAGGAGCGCGATGGCGTCCTGCCCCACGCCGGAGCGGCCAAGGGTAAAGTTGGCGATGTTCACGCCGTTCTTGCCCATGGTCATGCCCAGAAGGCCGATGATGCCCGGCACGTCCTCGTTGGTGGTGTAGAGCATATGGGCGCCGACCTCGGCGTCGATATTGATGCCCTTGATCTGGATGAAGCGCGGCTTGCCATCGGCGAAGCAGGTGCCCGCGACCGAGCGTTCGCGCTTGTCCGTTACCATGGTGACCTTGATATAGGCATCAAAGGCGCCGGTCTTGTCCTGTTTGGTCGTCGAAACCTGAATGCCCTTGTCCTTGGCCACGATGGGGGCGGAGACGAGGTTCACATCCGGGTTATGCGCCTTCAGCACGCCGGCGATGACCGACTGGTTCAGCGCGGCGAGGTTCATGTCTGCCACGCGGCCATCGTAGAGGATATTGATGGCCTTGATCGGCTCGTCCGTCATCTGGCCGATGAAGGCGCCCAGATGGTCGGCCAGTTTGATCCAGGGGCCCATGACGGCGGCTTGTTCAGCGGTGACGTTCGGCATGTTCAACGCGTTCTGCACCGCGCCGGTCAGCAGGTAGTCCGACATCTGTTCGGCCACTTGCAGCGCGACGTTTTCCTGCGCTTCGGTGGTCGAGGCGCCGAGGTGCGGGGTGCAGACGACATTGGGGTGGCCGAAGAGCACGTTTTCGGTCGCCGGTTCGACTTCGAACACATCCAGCGCCGCCCCTGCCACATGGCCGCTGTCCAGCGCGTCTTTCAGTGCCGCCTCATCCACCAGACCGCCGCGGGCGCAGTTGATGATGCGCACACCCTTCCTGGTCTTGGCGAGGTTCTCGCGCGACAGGATGTTGCGGGTCTTGTCGGTCAGCGGAACGTGCAGCGTGATGAAATCAGCCTTGGCCAGCAGCTCTTCCAGCTCGACCTTGTGTACACCCAGCGTTTTCGCGCGCTCTTCCGAGAGGAAGGGATCATAGGCGATGACCTTCATCTTCAGCCCAACCGCACGGTCGCAGACGATGCCGCCGATATTGCCCGCGCCGATCACCCCGAGCGTCTTGTTGAACAGCTCGACCCCCATGAATTTCGACTTTTCCCATTTCCCGGCATGGGTGGAGGCATTGGCCTCGGGGATTTGCCGGGCGACGGCGAACATCATGGCGATGGCATGTTCGGCTGTGGTGATCGAGTTGCCGAAGGGCGTGTTCATCACGATCACGCCTTTCTTCGAAGCTGCCGGGATGTCGACGTTGTCGACACCGATACCGGCGCGGCCCACGACCTTCAGGTTGGTGGCGCTTTCCAGTAGCTTTTCGGTGACCTTGGTGGCCGAGCGGATGGCGAGACCGTCATACTGGTTGATGAGTTCAGCCAGCTTTTCCTTGTCCTTGCCGAGCTTCGGCATGTAGTCGACCTCGACGCCACGGTCGCGGAAGATCTGGACGGCGGTTTCGGAGAGTTCGTCGGAAACGAGAACGCGGGGAGCCATTGCGGTATCCTTTGCGAATGTATGTTCACATTGATGCGCAGGGCGCATCCGGGGGATTGTGGGGAGGGGGCGCATCGGGGCGCCCCCGAAAGGATCAGGCAGCTTCGGTCAGCGCCGCGATTTCCGCCGCAAAGGTGAATTCAACCCAAGGCATCAGTGCCGCCACATCGGTGGTTTCCACCGTCGCGCCGCACCAGATGCGCAGGCCCGGAGGTGCGTCCCGATAGGCGCCGGCATCCAGTGCCACGCCCTCTTTCTCCAGCCGCTTCGCGACGGCCTTGGCGAAGGCAGCACCGTCCTTGATGCGGGCATCGGTGAACTTCAGGCAGACCGAGGTACAGGAGGCCGTGGCCGGATCGACCGCCAGATTGGCGATCCAGTCCTTGTCGGCGATGAAATCGGCGATGGCCCTGGCATTACCTTCGCTGCGCGCGATCAGCCCCTTCAGCCCGCCGATGGACTTCGCCCATTTCAGCGCGACCAGATAATCCTCGACGCAGAGCATCGACGGGGTGTTGATCGTTTCGCCGGTGAAGATGCCTTCGATCAGCTTGCCGCCCTTGGTCATGCGGAAGATCTTGGGCATGGGCCAGGCCGGGGTGTAGCTTTCCAGCCGTTCCACCGCGCGCGGGCTGAGGATCAGCACGCCATGGCCGCCCTCGCCGCCCAGCACTTTCTGCCAGGAGAAAGTGGTGACATCGAGCTTGTCCCAGGGCAGGTCCATCGCGAAGGCGGCCGAGGTCGCGTCACAGATGGTCAGGCCCGCGCGGTTTGCCGGGATCGGATCGCCATTCGGCAGGCGCACGCCCGAGGTGGTGCCGTTCCAGGTGAACACGACATCCCGGTCGAAATCGACGGTGGTGAAATCGACGATTTCACCATAGCCGGCCTTCTGCACCTTGGCATCCAGCTTCAGTTGCTTGACGACATCGGTGACCCAGCCTTCGCCGAAGGATTCCCAGGCCAGCATTTCAACTGGACGCGCGCCCAGAAGGCTCCACAGCGCCATTTCCACGGCGCCGGTGTCAGAGGCGGGCACGATGCCGATGCGGTAATCGGCGGGCACGCCCAGAATTTCACGGGTGAGGTCGATGGCCTCTTTCAGCTTCGCCTTACCCACGGCGGCACGGTGCGAGCGGCCCAGCGGCGCATCAGCAAGCATGTCGAGGGTAAAGCCGGGAAGCTTGGCGCAGGGGCCAGACGAAAAACGCGGATTGGCCGGGCGCGCAGCCGGGGCGATCAGATCAGCCATGGTATCCTTCCAGATATAAGCCTCTCGTTGGGGAGAGGTGTCCCGCCGCCGGAATTACGGAAGCCCTGAGATTCTTGCAAGCGGAAATGTCGTTTCCGATAGGAAACCCGTCGTAACCGGGCCGGTTGCGAACCGGTTGTCCGATGGAACGGGTGGCGCGGCGGCGGAAGGAAATGCCACCCGAATGTCGGTTTCTGCTGGACCAGGGCGACTTCCTCGCGTCAGGTGTGCACTGGCTCCGGTTTTTCTGCGGGGCTGACGGATTTCAGAACACGAGGAAGATATGCTGAAGAAAGCCATTTTTGCCGCCTGTGCCGGATTTGTGCTGGCCACGCCTGCTTTTGCCGACGAGGTAACCGACGCGCTCGACGCTGCGAAAGCGGCTTATGAAGCGGGTGACCTGAACGGGACCGCGGCGCAGGTGATTGCTGCCGGGAAGGCGGTGCAGGCCCTGCAATCGAAGCGACTGCAAGCCCTGCTGCCCGAGGCGCCTTCGAGCTGGACGCGTGAGGTCGATGCCGAAGCTGCCAATGGCATGGCGATGATGGGCATGGCCGGAACGCTGATTTCCGCGCGCTACTCCGATGCTGATGGCAACGGATTCACCCTGACGCTGACGGCGGACAGCCCGCTGGTGGCCTCGATGGCGGGGATGCTGGGCAACGCGCAGATGATGCAGATGATGGGTAAGGTCACCAAGGTTGGCGGGCAGGATATGCTGGAGCAGGGAACCGACCTGTCGGCGCTGGTCGGCAACCGGGTGCTGGTGCAGGCACAGGGGATGGAGCCAGCGGCGATGATTCCGGTGCTGGAACAGCTTGATTTCGCAAAGCTGGCGATGTTTGACCGCTGAAGCCCGGCGCGGCAACCAGAGGGCGGTACCGCGCGGTGCTGCCCTCGCTTCAGGGGCGTGACCAACCGGCTTTCCGCCCTGTTCGCCCGCATTGTCACCAAGTCGTCACCTGACTTTGGCGTGGCTGTCATGCGGCCCGCATAGCAATCGCCCCGACTCGAACGGAAGGGGCGGGGATGCTGCAAGTCCGCAATGTATCGCGCGTGTTCGGCCAGAAGGCCGCGGTGGACGCGATCAGCTTTGATATCGACCGCCCCGCCTTCGTGGGGATCATTGGCCGGTCCGGTGCGGGCAAGTCGACCTTCCTGCGCATGATGAACCGCCTGACCGACGCCAGCGCCGGACAGATCATGGTTGAGGGTCGTGATATCCTTGCGCTGAAAGGTGCCGCCGCCCGCGCCTGGCAAAGTGACTGCGCGATGATCTTCCAGCAGTTCAACCTTGTGCCACGCATGGATGTGGCCTCGAACGTGCTGCATGGCATTCTGAACCGTCGGTCCACCCTGCAAACGCTGTTCAACCTCTGGCCCCGCGCCGACATCCTGAAGGCGCTGGAAATCCTTGACCGGCTGGGCATCGCCGAGCAGGCGCCAAAACGGGCCGAGGCGCTTTCGGGTGGCCAGCAGCAGCGCGTCGCCATCGCGCGGGCGCTGATGCAGGACCCCCGTATCATCCTTGCTGACGAACCCATTGCCAGCCTCGACCCGATGAATGCGCAGATTGTGATGGACACGCTGAAGCGCATCAATGTCGAGGATGGCCGCATGGTCATTGCCAACCTGCACACGCTGGATACCGCGCGGCGCTATTGCGACCGGGTGATCGGCATGCGGGACGGCCGCATCGTCTTTGACGGCACGCCGGAACAGCTTTCGACCGGCGTCGCGCGCGACATCTACGGCGCCGACGACAGCTTCAATGAGGCCGCGACCTCGACCGCCATTCCCGCCGATACCGCGCCCGACCGGGCCTGGGCCGAGCGGATGCTGGCCAACTGAACCCGTTTCACCCGCCCCGCAGAATGCAGGGCAGAACCCGGAGCACACCGATGAAACACCTCCTCCTCGCCCTTGCCGCGACCACCGCGCTGACCGGCGCTGCCAGCGCCGAAGGCATCACCCAGTTCAATGTCGGCATCCTTGGCGGCGAAAACGCCCAGGATCGTATGACCTCGAACGAATGCTATCGCGCGAAGATCGAAGAGGCGCTGGGCGTGCCGGTCAAGGTCTTTACCCCGGCCGATTATGACGGCGTGATCCAGGGCCTGCTGGGCGGCACGCTTGACCTCGCGTGGCTGGGCGCCTCGGGTTATGCTAAGATCTACCTGACCGACCCGGAAGCGGTGGAGCCGGTTCTGACCAAGCAGAACATGGACGGCTCGACCGGCTACTACTCGATCGGTTTCGCCCGCAAGGACTCGGGGATCACCTCGATCGAGGATGCCAAGGGCAAGGTCTTTGCCTTCGGTGAACCGAACTCGACCTCGGGCTATCTGGTGCCGGGTGCAGAGCTGCAAGAGAAGTATGGCAAGCTGGAAGATTACTTCGGTGAAGTGAAATTCTCGGGCGGCCACGAGCAAACCATCGTCGGCGTTGCCAAGGGCGATTTCGACGCTGGCGTAAGCTGGGCTGACGGTCTGGGCAACTGGGAAGACGGCTACAATTCCGGCGCCTTCCGCAAGGCTGCCGATGCGGGCCTCGTCGACATGAATGACCTCGTGGAAATATGGAAGTCGAAGCTGATCCCCGAAGGGCCGATGGTGGTGCGCAAAGCGCTGCCGCAGGACGTCAAGGACAAGGTGATCGCGCTGACCGCCGATCTTCATGAAACCGACAAGGATTGCGCCTATGGCGTGGCTGCGGGCGAAGCCAAAGACTTCGTTCCGGTTACCCATGACGAGTATCTGGGCATCGTTGCGGCCCGGAAGCTGCAAGAAGGCATGTGAGTTTTTCTGACGTGTCGCCGGGTCCCCTGAAGGGAGCCCGGCAATTTCTTTTCCGGCCCCGCAACAGGACTGCACAATGGTAGATATCGCCTTCGGCCCGCAGGGCGACAAAGGCCCCGGCCCCACCAACGGGCGCGACGCCTATCTTGATCTGGTGCGTCGCCGCCGCATGTATGGCGGGATTCTGCTGGTGCTGTTCGTGGCGCTGATGGCCTCGGGTTTCCGTCTGGCTGAAAGCCGCAATGCGGGTGGCTTTATCGACGGGTTGCCGCAGGTCTTTGCCTTTCCGTCGGAAGTGATTTCCGAAGCCTGGGCCAAACGGGCCGAGGTGCCGGGCCTGATCCGGGCGCATGTGCCCTCGCTGATCGAGACGATCAACATCGCGGCGGTGTCCACACTCGCGGGCGGGCTGGCCGCCATGGTGCTGGCCTTGCTGTCCACGCGGGGGCTGTCGCGCTGGCCGCGCCTCACCGGCGTGTTTCGCCGCATGATGGATGCCTTTCGCGCCGTGCCCGAAATCGTCATCGCGCTGGTGCTGATCTACCTCCTGGGCGGTGGCCCGGTTCCGGCAGTCATCGCCATCGCCCTGCATACCTCGGGGGCTCTGGGGAAGCTGTTTTCCGAAGTGGCCGAAAATGCCGATCTGAAGCCGGTCGAGGGGCTGACCTCGGTTGGCGCCACATGGGGCCAGAAGATGTGGCTCGGTGTCATCCCGCAGGTGGCGCCGAACTGGCTCAGCTATGCGCTGCTGCGGTTTGAAATCAATGTGCGTGCCTCGGCCATCCTTGGCTTCGTGGGCGAGGGCGGCATCGGCCACGACCTGAAACTGGCGATGCAATGGGGGCAGGGGCGATATGACGAAGTCGTCGCGATCTTCCTGCTTTTGTTCCTGACAATTGTGGCCATCGACCGCCTGTCGGACCGCGCGCGTGAAAAACTGGTGAGGGGGCGCTGAACATGGCCGTGACCGATTTTACCGGGGCCCGCGCTCCGCTGACCGAAACGGTCATCCGGCGTTTTACCTTGCGTCGCCGCATGGCGCTGGCGGTGCCCGCGGTGATCTGCGCCTATTTCGTCTATATCTTCTTTGCCTTCGATATCGCGGGCATTGCCGCGCGGATGCGGCCTGACAATGCGGTCATCCTTTTGTCGGATTTCTGGTCCTACAAGACCCATGTGACCCGCGACAACCGCAGCGGCAGGCTGAGCATCGCCATCGAAGGCGAGGCGAAAGGGGCTTATCCCGAAGGCCAGTTGCCCGACTGGGTGACGCAGGCGGGCGACACCACGGTCATCGACCTCGGCGGCGGCAATATCGTCACTTATGACGCGGCCGGTGCGCGCTATGTGGTGCCGGGCTACGGCACCATCGACATCGCGCCCGAAGACGGCAAGCTGCGCCTGACCGCGCCTGAACCGCTGCCAGACTGGATCAACGCCTCTGACAACCGGGTCAGCGTCACCACGGATGCCGGGCGCTTCGCCTATACCCGGTCGAAGGTTGAAACCTTCCGCTACCAGCCAGGGTGGGAGCTGTTCTTCTTCACACTCGACAGCCCCTTCGCAGGCAAGGGCGCGGGCGAACTGGCCGCGCTGGCGCTGTGGGGGGATCGGGTGGACCCTGCGCGCAGCAATCTGGGCTATATGCTGTCCGAGTTCTGGAACAACCGCATGTGGCGTCATGGCGACGTCGCCTGGGCGATGTTTGAAACCGTGCTGATGGCCTTCCTTGGCACCATGGGGGCGGCAGTGATCGCCCTGCCGCTGGGCTTTCTGGCCGCGCGCAACTTCATGCCGCTGGGGCCGCTGCGCTTTGCCATGCGCCGTGTGTTCGATTTCATCCGCGGCGTGGACGGGCTGATCTGGACCATCATCCTCAGCCGGGCCTTCGGCCCCGGCCCGATGACCGGCGCGCTGGCCATCCTTCTGACCGACACCGGCAGTTTCGGCAAGATGTTCTCGGAAGCGCTGGAAAACATCGACGAGAAACAGGTGGAGGGCATCCGCTCCACCGGCGCCAGCGCCGTGCAGCGCGCACGGTTCGGGGTGATCCCGCAGGTGACGCCGGTGCTGGTGAGCCAGGTGCTTTACTACCTCGAATCCAACACCCGCAGCGCCACGGTGATCGGCGCCATCGTCGGCGGCGGCATCGGCCTGCTGTTGACCCAGGCCATCATCACCCAGAAAGACTGGGAAGAGGTCGCCTATTACATGGTGCTGATCGTGCTGATGGTCATGGCGATGGACAGCCTGTCGGGCTGGCTGCGCAAGAAGCTTATCAAGGGATAAACCCGTGCCGAAACTCTCCGCCACCGAAGCCTTCGTGCATCCGGGCTGCCAGATCGTCAATTCCACCTTCGGCGCTTATTGCGAGGTGGGCGAGGGCAGCAGGGTGCTGAACTCCGACTTTGGGGATTATGCCTATTGCGACCGCATGGCCGACATCGCCAATACAAGCGTCGGCAAATTTTCGAACATCGCCGCCATGACAAGGATCGGGCCGACGGATCACCCGTTCACCCATGCTGCACAACACCATTTCCTGTATCGTTCCTCCTACTACTGGGAGGATGCCGAGGATGATCCGGCCTTCTTCGCCGCCCGCGCGGCCCGGCGCAGCACGCTGGGGCCTGATTGCTGGATCGGCCATGGTGCGATCATCAAGCCCGAGGTGACCATCGGCGCCGGTGCCATCGTCGCCTCTGGTGCGGTGGTGACGCGCGATGTGGCACCCTTCATGATCGTGGCAGGCTGCCCCGCCGTGCCGCTGCGTGCGCGGTTCACGCCGCAGGTGGCTGACCGCCTGCTGACGCTGGGCTGGTGGGACTGGGATCACGCGACGCTGCGTCAGGCCTTGCATGATTTCCGCAGCCTGCCTGCCGAGGCTTTCCTTGAGAAATACGGCGGCTAGCGCACCTGCCGCGTCAGGCTGGCGATCTGGCTCAGCACCGTCAGCGGGCCAGTGGCGCGCAGAATGTCGACGATCATCAGCACGTCCGAGGCTATGCCACGCCACAGCCCGCGTTTGGCGGCTTTGGCGGGGCTTGCGACACCGGGCCAGCGCACGACTGCCGGGCGCATACCGTGTTTCAGCATCAGCCGGTTCAGGAACACCTCGAAGCCGAACTTCGGCAGGCTGTCCAGTGCTGCCAGATGCGGCGCGATCAGGGCCCGCGGCAGCATTCTTTCGCCCGAGATATAGTCCACCCCCAGCCAGTGCCACAGCCGGGGTGCATTGCCGCGCAGCGACAGGCTGACATCGGCACGTCCCTCCAGAACCGGCCAGACCAGCCGCGTGATATCCGCCGCAGTCAGCCCGGTCAGATCTGCGTCGATCAGCAGCAGCCAGTCGCCGTCACTGGCGGCGATGCCCTGCGCCAGCGCCCGCGTCTTGCCCCGGTTCGGCACAAGGCGCAGCACCTCGGCCCCGGCCTGCTGCGCGACTCCGGCGGTGCCGTCGCGTGACCCGTCATCGATGACCAGAACCCGGTCGATCTGCGGATGACCGACCAGCACGGACAGAACGGCGCCGATCCGCGCGGCCTCGTCATGGGCGGGAACCAGACAGGTGATCTTGCTGCTCATTGCCCGATCCTTCTTTTGCGCAGGAACCACAGGCTTGTGGCCAGAAGAACCACAGCCGTCAGCACCAGCGCACCGTGGAAGATCCAGTCGTCGATCCGTTGCCAGGCAGAGCCGAAAATCCAGCCCAGCTCGACGAACAGCAGGCTTTTCGGGATCGAGGCCAGCAGGTTGACCATCAGGAACTTCCCGAAATCCATTCTTGCGATGCCCGCCGCCGTCAGCACCGCCGCGCCTGCCGAATGGGTCAGCTTGCCCACCACCAGCAACCGCGTGCCCTGCGCCCGGAAGGCCCGCACCAGCCGGGCAAGGCGTGGCCGGGTCAGTCCGATCCGGTCGAGCCAGCGTTGCCGTACCAGGCGGCGCCCGTGGCGTCCCAGCGCGTAGAACAGCGCGTCGCCAGCCACATCGGCCACGATGACGCAGATCACCACGGCAGGCAGGTCCATCAGCCCCAGACGGGCCAGATAGGCCGCGATGACCGTGACCACCGGCCCTTCGATCAGGGCCAGAGGGGCCAGCACCAGCAAGCCATGATGCTGAATCAAGGCGACCAGATCGGGTTGGGGCATCATCGGGGGCGGGTCACTCGGCCGGGTGCAGCGCCGGGGCGGGCACGGAGCCCATGGTATTGCCGCGCCAGTCGAAGCCACGGCGCAGGAAGGTGGCGCCCCAGATTGCCGGTATCATCAGGTCGCGCAGCGGCAACACCGCGATGTCCTGCCAGCCCGAGGGCCAGCCCGCGCGCCGCATCAGTCGCGCCTCTGCCGCATACCACAGGCCAAGGTAGGCCAATGCCAGCGCAGGCGGCAGTCCGGCACCCGCCAGCGCGCCGAGGCACAGCAGCGCAGGCAGCACGGCGCCATTCGCCGGTTCCGCCCCGAACAGCCGGGGAAATCCGTCGCGACGGATGCGGCTCCACCGCAGTTGCCGGTTCCAGACCTGCGCAAGGCCGCGCCGCCCCACCGGCTGTGCGAAGGGCAGGGGCGTCAGGCGAATCCGCAGGCCCAGTTCGCGGATCAGACGGGTCGCCGCCGCATCCTCGGCGAGTTCCCGGCCCAGCACGGCCAGTCCGCCGAAACGCTCGATCAGCGGTTTGTTGAAGAACAGGGTCTTACCCTGGGCATAGCCCTTTCCGAGGCTGTCAGCGGCGAATTGCAACCGCGCCTGATTGCCGTTCAGGAAAGCGCATTCCAGCCGCCCCGCCAGCCCCTGCGGACGAATACCCACGGCGGGGGAGGACACCAGCCCCGTTGCCGGACCCCAGCTTGCCACCACGCGCGCCAGATAGTCGGGCGGCAGCAACAGGTTCGCATCGGTCATGCAGACCCATTCCGCCGTATCTGAATACCAGCCTTTCCAGACATTGTTGATCTTCGGGTTGCGCGTCACCCGCGCCTCGCCCACCAGCAGACGGGCCGACACCTGCGGATGCTCCGCGATCAGGTGGCGGATCAGCGGCAGAACCGGATCGTCGGGCGATGCGGCGCAGAAGATCACGTCGTAATCGGGGTAATCCTGCACGAAGGAACTGCGCAGCGTCTCGGCATCGAACGGGTCCAGCCCGCAGACCGGGCGCAGCAGGGTCACGCGCGGTGTGCCGATCAGTCCGGGGGCAGCCGGGCGGTCAGCCCTCAGCCGCCCGAGGAACAGCAGGACCGAGGCATAATGCGCCACCAGAAATCCGGCAGCGGCAAGGGCTAGCAGAAAGGCGATCATCAGGCACCTGCAAATTCGGGTTCAGCGGCGGCGCGACCCGGCAGCAGCGCGGGTGCCTTGCGCGCATCCAGCAGGCGCAGGCTGCCGTCGGCGGTTTCGGCCAGCGCGGTCAGGCTGTCGATCCAGTCCCCGCAATTGGCATAGGTCAGGCCGAAATCGTCATGCAGCCCGGCAATGTGGAAATGCCCGCAGATCACGCCGTCAACCTGTTTGCGGCGCGCGAGGCGCAGCACCTTCCGCTCGTGCGCGCGGCCCAGATACAGCAACGCATTGACCGAGGTCAGCAGCATGTCCACCGCGCTGCGCGCTTCGGGCGGGGTATCGGGGCGGCGGCGGGTCAGCAGGCGTTCGAACCGGCGCAGGCCATGGTCGATCCGGCTGCCCAGCCGGGTGAAGATATGGGCGCGGAACAGCCGCCCGTCGCAGGCATCGCCGTGCAGCACAAGATAGCGACGCCCGTCGGCGGTGGTATGGATCAGTGCTTCCTGCGCCTCGGCCGGAACGCGGCAATGCTGCGGCGCGCGGTCGGGGAAGGGATCGTGGTTGCCGCGCAGGTAAAGGATGCGCGCGCCCTCGGCCTTGCGCGCGACCAGATGGTCGATCACCGCCTGATCGGCCGCGCTCCAGTGAGGCAGCAGCGGGTGCCAGAGGTCGAGGATGTCGCCCACCAGCACATAGGTCTCGGCCCGGTGCGCCTGAAGGAAAGCCAGCACCAGATCCGGCCGCGCGCCAAGCGCGCCCAGATGCAGGTCGGACAGGAACAGCGTCCGATACGGGCAAGCGGCGGCGGGTCGGCGGTCCGGCTGGGTCACGGCAAGGCTCCGTCACGGGGTCGTGAGCGGACCATGAGCGCGGAAGGCCACGATTTGATGACGTTTCGCTTGCAGTTTCACGACGATTGCGGCGGTGCAGCGAAACCTGCGCTCAGGCGACGCGGCGGCCCTGCACCCAGACGCCCCGCACCGCCCCTGCCTGCCCGATCCGCGTGACGCGGATGACATCGGCACGACCGCCGGGCACCAGATGGCCGCGATCTTCCAGCCCGGTTGCCTCGGCCGGGGCGGCGGTCACGGTGGCGATGCCGCGCGCGGTATCGCCCCAGACATCGCCCAGCATGAGCGCCGCCGACAACAGCGACGAGGGCACATAATCCGACGACACGATATCGAGCAGATCGGCCTGCGCCAGATCCTGCGCTGCGACATTGCCGGAATGGCTGCCACCGCGAATGAGGTTCGGTGCCCCCATCATCACGCGGATGCCATGGTCATGGCAGGCCTGCGCGGCCTCGGTCGTGGTGGGAAATTCGGCGAAATCCACCCCATGCCCCGCCGAAACCGCAACCTGCGGCGCGGTCGTGTCGTCATGGCTGGCCAGCACCGCACCAAAGCGCCGCGCCTCGGAGACGACAGCGGCCTCGTGCACCGCGCCCACCTGATCGCGCAGGGCGCGCTGGTCGGCGACGTGCTTGTGAAACTCTGCCTCGCTGAGGCCATGCTTGCCGCAAAGGTAGTCCTTCAGCTTGGTCACATCGCGGAACTGCCGCTCGCCGGGTGTATGGTCCATCAGGCTGACGATGCCGATGCGATCTTCGGCACCGAACTTCGCCAGTTCAGCCACCAGCGTTTCCGAGCAGACCTCGGCGCGCAGATGCAGGAAATGGCTGATCCGCAGCGCGCCCTGCGCCCGAAGGTCCAGAATTTCATCGGCCAGTGCGCGCGCATATTCGCCGTAATTGGCCTTCTTGTTCGACACGACAGACCCGACGCGCAGCGCGTCGAAAACTGTGGTGATACCGACGCTGGCAAGCTCGGCGTCATGGGCGATGATGGCGGCCTGATGCGGCCAGCCGACACGCGGGCGCGGCTCGATATGGCGTTCCAGATTGTCGGTATGCAACTCGATCAGGCCGGGCATCACCAGGTCGCCCGCGCAGTCGATGGCACCCGCAGGCACGGCGGCCCCCTCGGCGATGTCAGTAATCCGCCCGTCGGACAGCCGCACCTGGCCGCGCAGGGTTTCTCCCGGCAGAACAAGGGTGGCATTGGCAAGGATCGTATCGGTCATTTCAGAAAGTCCTGTCTTGCGGTTCCGGGCGCAGGCGGCTGCAATGGCACGAAACCGTCACGCCTTTGTGACAGTCGCAGGGTAGGCCAGCCGCCATGGAAAAGATGAAACGCTATGCTGTCTATTACGCGCCGCGCCCCGGCGCCTTTGCCGCGCGGGCGGCGGAATGGTTGGGCTGGGACCCGGTCGCGGCCGAGCCCCGGCCACAGCCGCAATTGCCGGGTCTTCCTGCCGCTGTTGCCGATCTGACGGCAGAGCCGCGTAAATACGGCTTTCACGGCACGATCCGCGCGCCCTTCCGCCCGGCAGACGGATTGGGGCAGGATGAGGTTGCGGCGGGGGTTGCCGAACTCGCCAGCCGTCTGAAGCCCGCCGTCTGTGACCGCCTGCGGCTGGTCAATCTGCACGGATTTCTGGCGCTGATCCCCGAAGGCGGTGAGGCCGCGCTTCAGGCGCTTGGCGCGGCGGTGGTCGAAGGCACCGATGCTCTGCGCGCGCCGCTGAACGAGGCCGAAATCGCCCGCCGCCGCCCTGAACGGCTCAGCTCGCGACAGCGCGCCCTGCTGGACCGCTGGGGCTATCCCTTCGTGATGGAGGAATTCCGCTTCCACCTGACGCTGACCAGCAGCCTGAGTGCGCCGGACGCCGCAGCGGCTCGCAACGTGCTGGAGCCGCATTTTGCCCCGGTCCTGCCGCAACCTTTCGCCATCGAGGATCTGTGCCTGTTCGGAGAGGATGGCGCGGGGCGTTTCCATTTTCTGCATCGCTACGCCCTGACCGGCTGAAGCGCCGCCAGAAACCGCGCTATGCCCTCGGACAGACTGCCGTCATTGCGCACCTCGGTGGCCTGAATGCCTTCGGGCAGGGTGAAGGCCGCACGGGCCAGCCGGGCGCGGATATCGGCCTCGGGCTCGCGCCCCCGCGCGGCCAGCCGCTGCGCCAGCACCGCATCCGGCGCGGTGACAAGGATCACGCGCAGACCGGGAAACCGCGCCTGCGCCTGCGGCAGGGCCAGGCGCGAGCCGTTGAAGATCACCACCCCCGGCGCAGCGAGCTGCGCTTGCGGGATGCCATAGCTCAGCCCATGCGCCTGCCAGTCCAGCGCGAAGTCCCCGGCGGCCTTGCGTGCGGCGAAATCCTCGGGGCTGACCCCTTCGAAATCCTCGCCCCCGGCCTCGGTCGGGCGGGTGATCACCCGCCGCACCAGTCGCAGACCTGGCCGCGCTGCCACCGCACCGGCGATCAGCGTATCCTTCCCGGCCCCGGAAGGCCCGACCACCGCGACCAGCATATCAGGCCGCCAGACGCGGGGTGAAGCCGGTCACATCGACCAGCCGGTCACACACGCGATCCCGCGCGCCCTCGTCATGGAAGATCCCCACGATGGCCGCGCCGCGCGCCTTGGCTTCCTCGATCAGCCCCAGCACGACCTCGCGGTTGGCGGCATCCAGACTGGCCGTCGGCTCGTCCAGCAACAGCGCCGGATAGGGATGTGCGAAGCCGCGCGCGATGTTCACGCGCTGCTGTTCCCCGCCCGAGAAGGTGGTGGGCGACAGACCCCAGAGCCGTTCGGCAATGTTCAGCCGTGCCAGCAGATCCGCCGCCCGCGCCCGCGCCGCATCGACCGGCACGCCCAGTTGCAGCAGCGGCTCCGCCACCACATCCAGCGTTGGCACGCGCGGCACCACGCGCAGGAACTGACTGACATAGCCCAGAACCTCGCGCCGCAGGCGGATGATCTCGCGCGGGGCGGCGCGAGCGACATCCAGATCGCCGACCCGGATGCTACCCCCCGCGGCCAGGTAATTGCCGTAGATCATCCGCATCAGCGTGGATTTCCCCGACCCCGACTGCCCGGTCAGCCCGACACATTCGCCCGGCGCGACGGCCAGCGCCGCCCCCGCCATCACCGGGATCACGGCGCTGCCCTGATTGTGCAGGGTAAAGGCCTTGGAAAGATTGGTAATCTCGATCATAGCCAGCGTTTCCACTTGAAGAAAAGATAGGTCAGCACCGCCGAGGCCAGCATCAGCGCCAGCGCCATCGGATAGCCGAATGCCCATTGCAGTTCCGGCATATGGGCAAAGTTCATCCCATAGGCCGAGGCGATCACCGTGGGCGGCAGGAAGATCACCGCCACCACCGAAACGATCTTCACCGTCTTGTTCTGGGCAAGGTTCACCATGCCCAGGGTCACGTCCGAGGCCATGGCGACCCGGCTGGTCAGGAAGTCGCCATGCACCTCCAGCGCCCGGATATCGCGCATCAGCCCCTTGACCACCGGGCGCAACCCATGGCCCGCGCCGGCCTCGTCCAGCGCCTGCCCGAAATAGCTGATCGCACGTTCCAGCGTCAGCAGCGACTGCCGCACCCGGCTGATGAGATCGCTTTCGCGCGCGACCTGCCGCAGCGCCTCCTGCAGGGCGTCGTCGCTGGCCTTCGCACCTTCCTCGAATACCCGCGCCATCAGAGCATCCAACGCCCGGCCCGAGCCTTCCATCAGGTCGGCCAGCCGCCCGACGATTTCCTCCATCAGCGACAGGAAGACCCGGCGCGGATCGGCGCAGCCCGGCCCCACTTTGTCTGCCCGTTCCGGATAGGTCTCGAACGGGCGCGGCGCGTGGTGGCGCACGGTCACCAGCCGGTCCGGGTGCAGGATGAAACAGACCGGGCCGGACATCGGCGCCTTGGTCTCGCTCAACCCCGGCAGCACCACGGTCAGATAATCGACGCTGCCCTCGCGGTAGAGTCGGTTCGACACCTCGATCTCTTCCATATCGGCCAGCGTCGGCACCTCGACCCCCAGAGCCTGCGCCAAAGCCACCTGACCGGAGAGCGGGCGGTACAGATCCACCCAGACCGCCTGCGCAAGGTCGGTCCCTTGCGGCAATTGCTTCAGTTTCCGGTCGGCGGGGGCATAGGCGTAAAGCATGGTTCAGACCTGCAAGACAGAGGATACCAGCAATTGCGTATACCCGTGCTGCGGGTCGTCCAACACCTGATCGGTCAGCCCCTGTTCCACCACCCGGCCCGATTTCATCACCATCAGCCGGTCGGCGAGCAGACGCACCACCGCAAGGTCATGGGTGACGATCACGACCGATAGCCCCAGATCGCGCACCAGCCCGCGCAAAAGATCCAGCAAGCGCGCCTGCACGCTGACATCCAGACCGCCGGTCGGTTCATCCATGAACACCAGCCGCGGGCCGGTCACCAGATTGCGCGCGATCTGCAAACGCTGCTGCATCCCGCCGGAAAAGGCGGAAGGCCGGTCGTCGATCCGGTCGGCGGCAATCTCCACCCGGCCCAGCCAGTCGGCTGCGGTGTCGCGGATGGTGCCATAGTTGCGCGCACCCACCGCCATCAGCCGCTCGCCGACATTGCCGCCCGCGCTGACACCCATGCGCAAACCGTCGCGGGCATTCTGATGCACGAAGGCCCATTCGGTACGGCTCAGCCGCCGCCGCTCCGGCTCTCCCAGCGCGCCCATGTCACGGCCGTCGTAAAGGATGCGCCCTGCATCCGGCTTCAGATGCCCGGCCAGACAGCCCAGCAGCGTGGATTTTCCGGAACCGCTTTCGCCCACGATCCCCAGAACCTCACCGGGAAACAGATCGAACGTCACATCGGTGCAGCCGATCCTGCTGCCATAAAGCTTCTTCACGCCCTGAACCGACAGAAGCGGCCGGTCCTCTTTTACCCTGGCACAAATATCCAAATCCACCGCCCCCATCGCGCGATCCCCTCGGGCAGGAGCGCCAAAATTCTTCAAAGAATTTTGGGCCCCGGTCATTCTGCCGCTCCCGGCTGGCCCAGCCGTCCGACATGTCCTGCCGCGCGGCGTCCCGCACAGAAATCGGTGTCGGAGCAGACATACATCCGGCTGCCCCGGTCATCGGTGATGACCTCATCCAGATAACTATCACCGGCGCCGCACAGGTCGCAGTCATGCGGGGCTTTCGATGCCTCGAACGGGTGATCCTCGAAATCGAGGCTCACGACCTGCGTATAGGGCGGCAGCGCATAGATGCGCTGTTCGCGGCCCGCGCCAAATAGCTGAATTGCCGGGTTGTCCGACAGTTTCGGATTGTCGAATTTCGGGATCGGCGAGGGGTCCATCACATAGCGTTCCTCCACCTTCACCGGATAGGCATAGGCGGTGGCGATGGTGCCGTGGCGCGCGATGTCCTCGTAGAGTTTCACATGCATAAGCCCGTATTCCTCCAGCTCGTGCATCTTGCGCGTTTCGGTCTCGCGCGGCTCCAGAAAGCGCAGGGGCTCCGGGATCGGCACCTGATAGACAAGGATCTGGCCCTCGCAGAGCGGTGTTTCCGGGATGCGGTGGCGGGTCTGGATCACGGTGGCTTCGGCGGTCGCCTCGGTCACCGCCACGCCGGCGGTGCGCTGAAAGAATTTGCGGATCGACACGGCGTTGGTGGTGTCGTCGGCGCCCTGGTCGATGACCTTCAGCCGGTCGTCGGGCGTCAGGCAGGCCGCCGTCACCTGCACCCCGCCCGTGCCCCAGCCATAGGGCATCGGCATCTCGCGGCTGGCGAAAGGCACCTGATAGCCGGGCACCGCGATCCCTTTCAGGATGGCGCGGCGGATCATCCGTTTGGTCTGCTCGTCCAGATAGGCGAAGTTGTAGTCGCTCACAGCAGCCCCCGCGCGGTCAGTGCCGCTTCCAAAGCCTCAGGCGTGGTGAAATGTTCGGCCTGCATGCCGAAGGCGCGGGCGCCCTCGACATTCTTCAGGCTGTCGTCGATGAACAGGCAATCGCCCGGCTCCAGCCCGGCACGGTCGCAGAGGCGTGCGTAGATCCGTGCCTCGGGTTTGAGTATCCCTTCCTGCCCCGACACGACGGTCACGTCGAAGGCGTAGCCCAGCCGGGGATGCGCCGCGATACCCGCAGGCCAGGTTTCCGCCGACCAGTTGGTGATCGCATGGATGGCCAGCCCGCGCGCGTGCAGCCGGTCCATCAGCGCCCATGTGCCCTCGATAGCTTCGGGCACTGTGGCGGCGTAACGGTCGACATAGGTGGCGAACAGGGCACGGTCGGCCGGGTCGGCAATCTCTGCCGCCAGCGCGGCAAAGCTTTCGCCGCCGTCGGCGCGCAGATTCCGCGCCATGAAGTCGGTGCGGGTCAGGAAATCCTCCACCGCGTCGCGGCTGCCCAGATCAGGCAGGAAGGCCGGATGCGGTTCCCAGCGGATCAGCACATTGCCGATATCAAACACGATGGCCTTCATTCCGCTGCCTCCTGCATCTGCATCGCCTCGGCCCGCAGACGGCGCACCAGTTCCAGCTCGGACTGGAAGTCGACGTAATGCGGCAGTTTGATATGTTCCAGAAAGCCGGTGGCCTGGATGTTGTCGCAATGGCTCAGCACGAATTCCTCGTCCTGCGCCGGGGCGCCGGTGAAATCCTCGCCCAGTTCCTGCCAGCGCAGCGCGCGGTCGACGAGGCTCATGGCGATGGCCTTACGCTCGGTCTGGCCGAAGGTCAGGCCATAGCCTCGGGTGAATTGCGGGGGTTCGGTCTTCGAGCCTTTGAACTGATTGACGGTTTCACATTCCGTCAACTCCACCTCGCCGATCTCGATGGAGAAACCCAGTTCGGGAATCTCCATTTCCACCGGCACGCGGCCGATGCGCAATTCACCGACGAAGGCATGAGTACGGCCGTAGCCGCGCTGGGTGGAATAGGCCAGCGACAGGATGAAGCCTTCATCCCCCCGCGTTATGGCTTGCAGGCGCAGCGGGCGGTTCGCGGGCAGTTCCAGCGGTTCGCGCGTCAGGTCGGGCGGAGGGGTGTCGTCGCGCGGTGCGGCCTCGATCAACCCGTCGCGGTCCAGAAGGCTGGTGACATGCGGCACCGGCTCAGGTCGCGCCGGCACCTGTGGCGCGAGAGGCGCCTCTCCCTCAGCGGCCAGTTTGAAATCCAGCAGGCGGTGCGTGTAGTCGAAGGTCGGCCCCAGCACCTGCCCGCCGGGCAGATCCTTGAACGTGGCGCTGACGCGCCGGTCGACCGCCATCGCCGCCGTCTCCACCGGCTGCGAGGCGCCAAGGCGGGGCAGCGTCGTGCGATAGGCGCGGATCAGGAAAATCGCCTCGATCAGATCGCCGCGCGATTGCTTGATCGCCAGCGCCGCCAGATCGGGATCATACAGCGAGCCTTCGGCCATCACCCGGTTCACCGCCAGTTTCAACTGCTCGCGGATCTGCGGCAGGGTCAGTTCGGCGACCGATGGATCGCCGCGCCGTTCCTCGGCCAGCCAGGCATGGGCATTGTCGATGGCGCGTTCGCCACCCTTGACGGCGACATACATCAGGCTTCCTCCACGAGGGTGGATCGGGGCAGGGCGGCGAGTGTGTCGCCGCTGGTGAAATAGCAATCGAAGCCCAGCGGAAAGAGCGCGCGATTGGCGCGGAACGCCGCGATCTCGGGCAGCGACAGTTGCGCGGTGTCACGGATGCCGGGGCCACGGAGCGTTGCGCCGGTTGTGGAAAGCGCGGGCAGTTCCACGATCAGCGTGGTGGAGCGATCCGGGTAATCCGGCTGGCCGATGCGGAAGCGGGTCAATGGCTGCAGCGCCGCCCAGCCGCCCACCGCGAAATCGGCCTGATCCGCCGGGGCGAAGGGGGCGCCGGTATGGAAGGTGATCCAGTCGCGCACCGCCGGGCAATCGACAGCCCCGGCCAGATGCACCGGCGTCGTGGTATCGGTCAGCGTCAGCAGCAGCGCCCCGGCAGCGGGCGACAGCGGGGCGGGCGGGGTGACGCCAGCCATGCGATGCAGCGTGCCGGGGCGGGCCATCGCCTCCAGCGCGGCGCGGAATGCGATGGCGGCATCGGTTGCGGCATTCGTGAAGCCGCCGGTCAGGGCTTCGGGCGTCATTGATCCCCTCCGCGTACCATGGTGAAGAATTCGACCTTCGTTGCGGCGGCCTTGGCGGCGCGGGTCGTGCGGCGCGCCTCTGCCTCAAGCCGAAGGGGATGCAGCACCTGCGCCTCGACCCGTGCGGCTTCGGGCGTCTGCATCAGCGCATCCACCACGGCGGCGCGGCGGGCGTGATCCTTGTCGCGGCCCTGCACATAGGCATGGCCCACGGCGCCGCAGTCCAGCCGCAACGAGCAGCGAGTCACCGTCATCTCGCCCAGATTGAACGGGGCGCCGGTGCCGCCGACACGACCCCGCACCATGACGGAACCCACTTCGGCAGGGCGCAGCAGTGCGGTTTCGGGCAGGTCGGGCAGCAGGGCGGCAAGCCGCGCGGGTGGCGCCTTGGCCAGAAGGGACATCCAGCCCTTCCGCGCCAGATCTTCCGGGCGTTCGGTCATCTGATCCTCGACAGGTTGCGGATTTGTCTAGATTACTATACAACTAGACAAGTGATAGCTGATGAGCCGAGTCGGCACAACGCCCAATGGCGTGAAACTTTTGCGACAGGATGGATGATGGCCCGCAGCCCGATCTGGAAATCCATTGCCGGGACGCTCGCGGCAGAGATCGCAGGGGGGCTGTACCGCCCCGGCGACAAATTGCCGTCAGAGGCGGATCTGGCCAGCCGGTTCGGCGTGAACCGCCATACGGTGCGGCATGCGCTGGGTGCGCTGGCCGAGGCGGGCACGGTGCATGCCCGGCGTGGGGCCGGGGTTTTCGTCACAGCACGACCCACCGACTATCCGCTGGGCCGCCGGGTCCGGTTTCACCAGAATGTCGCCGCCTCGGGGCGCACGCCCTCGCGCAGGCTGACCCGGCTGGAGACCCGCCCCGCCAGCACGGAGGAGGCGGAGGCGCTGGCGCTGGCCCCCGGCGCTCTGGTGCATGTCATGGAAGGCGTGTCGCTTGCTGACGGGCAGCCGCTGGCGGCGTTCCGGTCGGTCTTTCCTGCGGAAACTTTGCCCGGCCTGCTGGCGCTGCTGGAGGAACATCAGTCGGTCACCACCGCGCTGGGCGCGCTGGGGGTTGCCGATTACACCCGCGCCGAAACCCGGCTGACCGCGAAGCGGGCCGGGGCGGTGCTGGCGCTTGCCTTGCAGGTGCAGGAGGGAGCACCAATCCTGCGATCCGTGGCGGTGAATGTGGATGCGGCTGGGCGGCCCCTGGAATACGGCACGACATGGTTTGCCGGGGACCGGGTGACACTGACAGTTACGCCTGACTGACCTCAGGCGCGGTGATAGGGGGCGCCCGAAAGGATCGAAGCCGCGCGGTAAAGCTGCTCGGCCAGCATCACCCGCACCAGCATATGCGGCCAGACCATCTTGCCGAAGCTGATCGAAAAATCGGCCCGCGCCCGCAGTGCGGGGGCGATACCGTCGGCACCGCCGATGACGAAGGCGACATCCTGTCGTCCGCCATCGCGCCATTTTGCCAGATGATCGGCAAATTCCGGGCTGGACAAGAGCTTGCCGCGTTCGTCCAGCGTGACCAGCAAGGCGCCCGAGGGCAGGGCGCGTTCGAGCAGCGCGGCCTCGGCCTCCATGCCGCCTCCCTTGCGGTCCTCGACCTCGTGCTCGGTGAAGGGGCCAAGCGCAAGTGCGCGGCCTGTGCGGTCGAAGCGCGTTGTGTAATCGTCGATCAGGTTCCGCTCGGGGCCGGCACGCAGCCGACCCACGGCGCAGAGATGCACCCGCATCAGACCCCGGAGGTCGGGGCAGGGCGCTGCTGGCCCGCAGGCAGCCACATCTTTTCAAGCTGATAGAACTCGCGCACTTCCGGGCGGAACACATGCACGATGACATCGGCGGTGTCGATCAGAACCCAGTCGCCGGTTTCCTTGCCCTCGACCTTGCACTGACGGCCATAGTCCTGTTTCAGCCGGTCGACCAGCTTTTCGGAAATCGCCGCCACCTGACGCGAGGACCGCCCCGAGCAGATGACCATGTAATCGGCCATGTCGGAACGCCCGCGCAGGTCGATCTGCACGATATCCTCGGCCTTGTCGTCGTCAAGCGAGGCGATGATGCGGGCAAGAAGTTCTTCGCTGCTGGGGCCGGCGTCGTTCATGCGCTCGGCCCTCGGTCCGACCGGCAGGCCGGTCGCGGGATCAGAATGAGACAGGACATCGTCCTCCAGATAGCGCGCCAAAGGCCCCGGCGCCGGGGTTTGCAGGTTCAGGCTAACACCGAAGCCCGCGCGACTCAATGCGCGCGGACCCGGGCGAAAGCTGGCGCTTACACGCTTCCGCCGATCACGGCAAGGCGGGGTTCCCGCAGGGGCGCAGCCCTGCCATTGCCTCGGCACCGATCAGGGCCGCAATCGGCGCGGGTCGGACGAGGGGCTGGAAGCCCTGCTCCTGCTCCAGCTTTATCAGTACCCCGCCCTCTGCTGTCGGGGGCAGGGGGCCGCCGGTCAGGCATGCATCCAGCGCGACACCGAGGCTGCCGTGACTCTGCCCGTCCTGCGGCCATGCGGCTACGGCAGATTGCGCGGCCCGCATCCGCGCGGCATCGGCGCGGGACAGGCCGAAGGCCATAACCACCCCTTTCGCTTCCGGCAGGGATGGGGCGGGCCGGGGCTCAAGCACGAAGGTTTCGGCAACGGAATGCCCGGTGCGATCCGCCTTGAACTCCAGTCTGGCGCCCTGCGGTTGCGGTCGCAGCCCATCGGGCAGGACCAGGGCGAGCTCAATCCCCGACGGATCAGCCGTCAGCGGGTCAAGCGCCTGCAGGCGCATGAGGGTCGAAGGCACAAGGCTGGAACAGGCGGCAAGTAGCAGCGGCAACAGGGCGGCGATGCGCATGAGATTCTCCTTTGACAGTTATTAATTATTGTTTTACAGAAAAATTACTTTGCAAGAGGAAAAATCATGCCGCCAAGAATATTGCGACTGTCGCTTGTGTTGTGGTGGGTTGTGACCCTGCTGCTGCCCGGCCTGCCGCTGCTGGTCCTGCTGTGGGGATGGCATGGGGTGTGGGAGCCCGGCTGGCTTTTGACGGCGTTTCCGGGGCTGCCGCCGGAAACCAGGCTGACGGCGGGGAAATCCTCGGGCACGCTGGCCCTGGGTCTGCTGGCGCTGGGGCCTATGCTGGCCGCGCTTTGGCATATGCGGGGGCTGTTCGCGCTGTATGCTGCCTCCGAGGTGCTGACACCGATGGCGGCGCGGCGTATCCGGGCGATTGGCGTGGCGCTGGCCTTGCTGGCCGTGGCCCAGACGGTTCTGCCCGGCTTGCAGCTTCTGCTGCTGACGGCGGACAATCCGCCGGGTGCCCGGATTGTTTCGATTGCCCTGACCTCGGAAATGCTCTGGCTGGCGCTGGCGGGCGGCTTGCTTGTGACCATCGGCTGGGCCATGACCGAGGCGGCACGGGTGGCGGAGGAGAACCGGGGCTTTGTCTGAGGTGGAGATCGTGGTTCGACTGGACGTCATGCTCGCACGCCGCAAGATGCGCTCGCGCGAGCTGGCGGAAAGGATCGGGATTACCGAGGCCAATCTCAGCCTGCTGAAATCCGGCAAGGTAAAAGGTATCCGGTTCGAGACGCTGGCGGCGATCTGCGCGGTGCTGGACTGTCAGCCGGGTGACCTGCTGGAGGCCATCCCGCGCGAGAGCTGACTTGCCTTGCAAGGGGATTCGGGCGTATGAAACGGCCCATGAACGGGTTCATCTACTTCAACATCACCGATCACGCGCGGCTTCCGGCCCGCTTTTTCGGCATGACCCGCACGGTGCTTGCCCGGCTTTGATGCCGCGCCCGGCCTTCGTCTGCGAAGGCACCCTTCCCCCATCCCACAGCTATCCCATTGATGAAGGTGAGAGCCATGACCGCTCCGCGTACACTCTACGACAAGATCTGGGACGATCACGTCGTCCATCAGGCCGAAGACGGCACCTGCCTGCTGTATATCGACCGCCATCTGGTGCATGAAGTCACCAGCCCGCAGGCATTTGAAGGTCTGCGCATGACCGGCCGCAAGGTCCGCGCGCCGGAAAAGACCATTGCCGTGCCGGACCACAACGTCCCCACCACCGCAGGTCGCGACACCCATATCGACAATGAGGAATCGCGGATCCAGGTCGAGGCGCTGGACAAGAACGCCAGGGATTTCGGCATCAACTACTATCCCGTGTCCGACATCCGTCAGGGCATCGTGCACATCGTCGGCCCGGAACAGGGCTGGACGCTGCCGGGCATGACCGTGGTCTGTGGTGACAGCCATACCGCCACCCACGGCGCCTTCGGCTCGCTGGCGCATGGCATCGGCACCTCGGAGGTGGAGCATGTTCTGGCGACGCAAACGCTGATCCAGAAGAAGTCGAAGAACATGAAGGTGGAGATCACCGGCAAGCTGCGTCCGGGCGTCACCGCCAAGGACATCACGCTGTCGGTCATCGGCGCGACCGGCACCGCTGGCGGCACCGGCTATGTCATCGAATATTGCGGCGAGGCGATCCGCGACCTGTCGATGGAAGGCCGCATGACCGTCTGCAACATGGCGATCGAGGGTGGCGCGCGCGCTGGCCTGATCGCGCCGGACGAAAAGACCTTTGAATACATCAAGGGCCGTCCGCATGCGCCGAAAGGCGCCGCCTGGGAAGCCGCGATGACCTACTGGAAATCGCTGTTCACCGATGAAGGCGCGCATTTCGACAAGGTGGTGGTGCTGAAGGGCGAGGACATCGCCCCGGTGGTGACCTGGGGCACCAGCCCAGAAGACGTGCTGCCGATCACCGGCACAGTGCCCGCGCCCGAAGACTTCACCGGCGGCAAGGTCGAGGCCGCGCGCCGGTCGCTGGAATATATGGGTCTGACCCCCGGCATGAAACTGTCGGACATCAAGATCGACACCGTGTTCATCGGGTCATGCACCAATGGCCGGATCGAGGATCTGCGCGCCGCCGCCGCCATCCTGAAGGGCAAGAAGATCAAGCCGGGGATGCGCGCGATGGTCGTGCCGGGCTCGGGCCTCGTGCGGGCTCAGGCCGAGGAAGAAGGTCTGGCGCAGATCTTCATCGACGCGGGCTTTGAATGGCGTCTGGCCGGGTGTTCCATGTGCCTCGCCATGAACCCCGACCAACTGTCGCCGGGTGAACGCTGCGCCGCGACCTCGAACCGCAATTTCGAGGGCCGTCAGGGCCGCGGTGGCCGCACCCACCTGCTGTCCCCCGCCATGGCGGCGGCGGCGGCGGTGACCGGCCACCTGACGGACGTGCGCGAGATGATGGCCGAGACGGTCTGAGGAGTATCTGGAATGGACAAGTTCACCACCCTCACCGGCGTTGCCGCGCCGATGCCGCTGGTCAATATCGACACCGATATGATCATCCCGAAACAGTTCCTGAAAACGATCCAGCGTTCGGGTCTTGGCAAGAACCTGTTTGACGAGATGCGTTACACGCAGGACGGCGCCGAGATTGCCGATTTCGTGCTGAACCAGCCCGCTTACCGCAAGGCCGAGATCATTGTCGCCGGTGACAACTTCGGCTGCGGTTCCTCGCGCGAGCACGCGCCTTGGGCGCTTTTGGATTTCGGCATCCGCTGCGTGATCTCTACCAGCTTCGCCGACATCTTCTTCAACAACTGCTTCAAGAACGGCATCCTGCCGATCGTGATGCCGCAAGAGGTTGTCGAAGTACTGATGGAAGACGCGAAGAAGGGCGAGAACGCCCGGATGACCGTCGATCTGGAAGCGCAGACCGTGACGACCTCGGATGGCCAGAGCTTCGGTTTCGAGGTCGATCCCTTCCGCAAGCATTGCCTGCTGAACGGTCTGGATGACATTGGCCTGACGCTGGAAAAAGTGGCCAGCATCGACACATTCGAGGCCAAGGCCAACCTGCTGCGCCCCTGGGTCTGACCTGAAGCGCTACTACATCTTGTGCCGCCTTGGGCTGAAACCCCAAGGCGGCCTTTTTCTTGCCCTGCTTTGATGCAAAGCGGCGACAGTTTTTCCCTGTAATTGCCTCATTGATCGGGTCCAATGGTCTGAACCGTTGCGACTTTGAAAGAAAGAAGGCAAAACTTGGGCAAGATTGAGGCAGCCCGTCGCAAAGCACGGGGAAAACTGGGAAAAGCCATCCGGCAACGTATCGGACGGCGCCGGGTCGAGGAAGGCAAGGCAGTGATCACACGGCTGATAGGAGCCGCGTTGCGGGCATTTTTTGTGGTGGTGCTGATTGCTACCCCTTCGGTTCTGATGCCCGGAACCGGCGCCGACGAAAAGCAGATGGTGGCGCTGGTGGCTCTGTTCGCGGCCGCACTGACCTTTGCGGAATACAAGACCACCTATCCCGGTCTGGTCGAGTTTCGCGACGCCCCGCCCTTCAACCGCATCCGCTTTCTCATCCTGTTCTTTACCGTCTTCATCCTGACCGTGATCCAGAAAAGCATGGTGGAGCCTTCGACGCTCAGCACCCTGATCAGCGCCATTGGCCTGCTGATCGGCGAGGCGATGGATTTCCCCTATTCGCCGGTTCGTCTGGCGACCCTGATGATGACCGAGGGTGCCTCTGACCTTCAGGTGATTTCCGTGCGCACCGCTGCGGCGATGGCCTATCTGATCTCGCTTCTGGGTCTGGCTTTCTTTGTCATCATGCTGAAGCTGAAAGGCTGGCCGGACCGGGGCAACGGGTTCAACGTCTGGGTCAATCTGCCGACATTCGATCCGACCACCGGCGGCGATGTGGTGGTGCGGCTGGAGCGCGATGCGCGGATCAACATTGCCTTCGGGTTTCTGTTGCCCTTCCTTATCCCCGCTGTGGTCCGCATCGGATCAGCCGGGTTCGAGCCGCTGACGCTGACCAATCCGCAAACCCTGATCTGGACGATGACCGCATGGGCCTTCCTGCCGTTCAGCCTGTTCATGCGCGGTATCGCGATGGGCAAGATCGCCGAGATGATCCGCGAGAAGCGGCGCATTTCCAGCGTGATGGGCGCCGAGGGCTATATGCCGGCCTGATCGCCGCGCTTCTGTGCGCCGCTCTGCCTGCCGGGGCGGAAACGCTGCGGATTGCTACATGGAACGCGGAGCTGGGCCGTAAGGGACCGGGGCTGCTTCTGGAAGAAATCGAACGCGGCAAAAGTCCGGCCATCGCCGGGGCGGTAAAGGTAATCGCCGCGCTGGATGCTGATGTGCTGTTGCTGACGGGGATCGACTTCGATGCCGAACAGGCGGCGCTGACGGCGTTGCGGGGGCGGCTGGCCGAAGCGGGCCTGACCTACGGCTGGCAATTTGCTCTCGCGCCCAATTCCGGTCTGCCCACGGGTCTGGATATTGACCGGGATGGCCGGTTGAACGGCCCGCGCGATGCGATGGGCTATGGCGCTTTCCGGGGGCAGGGCGGAATGGCGCTGCTGTCGCGCCTGCCGGTCTACAGCGAGCTTGCGGAGGATTATACCGGCTTCCTTTGGGCCGATCTGCCGGGCGCGCTTTTGCCGCCCGATCTGACCGGGGAGGAGAGGGCGGTGCAGCGCCTTTCTTCGGTCAATCACTGGCGCCTGGGGCTGGAACTGCCCGAAGGCGGCAGGCTGGAGCTTCTGGCCTGGGCCGCGACACCGCCGGTCTTTGATGGACCGGAAGACCGCAATGGCCGCCGCAACCATGACGAGGCGGCTTTCTGGCTGCGGCTCATGGATGGCGCCTTGCCTTTCGATCCGCCACAGGCACCCTTCGTGTTGCTGGGGGACGCCAATCTGGACATTCAGGATGGCGATGGCCGCCCTCAGGCGCTGCGCGCCCTGCTGGCCGATCCCCGGCTGCAAGACCCCGCCCCCCGTGCGGCCAATGCCCCGGCGGACCCCGGCCACAAGGGCGACCCGTCGCTGGATACGGCGTTCTATGCCAGGGGGCCGGGTGGATTGCGGGTGGACTACATCCTGCCCTCCGCCGATCTGCGCGTCACCGGCGCCGGGGTGATGCGCCCGCCATCCGGCCCGCTGGCCGAGGCGCTTGCAGCCAGTTCGCGGCACTTCCCGGTCTGGGTCACGCTTGATCTGCCCTAGCCTGAAATCCCCAAGCCTGCTTGACCCGACTGCCCCCAAAGGCTACGCCACCGCCAGGCTTTCTTGCGGAGCCAACCCTGCGTGCAGATCAAGGAGCCCTTGACGTGGCAAACCCCTCCATCCTCATCCTTGCCGGTGACGGCATCGGCCCCGAAGTCATGGCCGAGGTGAAAAAGATCATCGGCTGGTATGACGCCAAGCGCGGCATCACCTTCGACGTGAGCGAAGACCTTGTCGGCGGCTGCGCCTATGACAAGCACGGCACGCCGCTGCACGATGACACTATGGCCAAGGCGCAAGAGGTGGATTGCGTGCTGCTGGGCGCCGTGGGTGGCCCGAAATACGACAATCTCGATTTCAGCGTGAAGCCCGAGCGCGGCCTGCTGCGCCTGCGCAAGGAGATGGACCTTTATTCCAACCTGCGCCCGGCCCAGTGCTTTGACGCGCTGGCCGATTTCTCGTCGCTGAAGAAAGAGGTCGTCGCCGGTCTGGATATCGTCATCGTCCGCGAACTGACCTCGGGTGTCTATTTCGGCGAGCCGCGCGGCATCTTCACCGAAGGCAACGAGCGTGTGGGCATCAATACCCAGCGCTACACCGAGTCGGAAATCGCCCGCGTCGCGCGTTCGGCCTTTGAAATGGCCCGTCGCCGCAACAACAAGGTCTGCTCGATGGAGAAGGCCAATGTGATGGAGTCGGGCATCCTGTGGCGTCAGGTCGTGCAGGAGATCCACGACAAGGAATATCCGGATGTCGAGCTGTCGCATATGTATGCCGACGCCGGTGCGATGCAGCTCTGCCGCTGGCCCAAACAGTTCGACGTGATCGTGACCGACAACCTGTTCGGTGACCTGCTGTCGGATGCCGCCGCCATGCTGACCGGCTCGCTGGGCATGCTGCCCTCGGCCTCCCTGGGCGCACCGATGGCCAATGGTCGTCCGAAGGCGCTGTATGAGCCCGTCCATGGCTCCGCTCCCGACATCGCCGGTCAGGGCAAGGCCAACCCGATCGCCTGCGTCCTGAGCTTCGCCATGGCACTGCGTTACAGCTTCGACCTCGGCGACGAGGCGACACGGCTGGAGCAGGCGGTGGAGAAGGTTCTGGCCGACGGCGTGCGCACGGCCGATCTGATGGGCCCTGAAGGCGGCACCCCGGTCTCGACCTCGGCGATGGGCGATGCCATCGTGGCCGCACTGGACGCCAGCCTCTGAGCCTTCAGACAGCGCATTGACCGGCCGCCTTCGGGCGGCCGGTTTCGTTTGGGCTTTCCCGCCGATCCGCTCCACAAGCCTTGAGCGGGCGGGGCGGCTTCTGTAGAACGGGCGCTAGCGCAAACATCCCGGCGCTCGCGCCGCTTTCCGCAGGTCCAGACGCATGAGCCCCAATGCCCAGGGCGCGCTTCTCGCGCTTCTCGCCTTTGCCATCTATGCCACGCATGATGTGGTGGTGAAGTTTCTGGGCGGGGACTACCACGCCATCCAGATCATCTTCTTCGCGGGCCTGCTGAGCTTCCCTCTCGCCACCACCATGCTGATGAGCGACCGGACCGATGGCCACCTGCGCCCGCGCCATCCATGGTGGACGGCGCTGCGCATGGTGTCTACGGTCATCACCGGCGTCTCGGCTTTCTATGCCTTCTCGGTGCTGCCCCTGGCGCAGACCTATGCCATCCTGTTCGCGGCGCCCCTGCTGATCACCCTGCTGGCCATTCCCCTGCTGGGCGAAAAGGTCGGCCTGCGGCGGGGCCTTGCGGTGCTGGTGGGTCTGGTGGGCGTGATGATCGTGCTGCGCCCTGGTGCAGAGCCGCTCAGCCTTGGCCACGCGGCCGCGCTGGCGGCGGCTGTATTCTCCTCGCTTGCCTCGGTCATCGTGCGCAAGATCGGAGCAGAAGAACGCTCGGTCGTGCTGCTGCTCTATCCGATGATGGCGAATTTCGTGGTGCTGGGGCTGGCGCTTCCCTTCGTCTACAAGCCGATGCCGGTGGTGCATCTGGGTATGCTGGGCATCATCGCGCTATTCAGCTTCGTCGCCATGCTGCTGATCATCATGGCCTATCGCCAGGCCGAGGCGGTGATCGTGGCGCCGATGCAGTATTCGCAGATGATCTGGGCCGCGATCTACGGCTATCTGATCTTTGATGAAACGCCGGACGGCTATACCCTGCTGGGCGCGGCGGTGATCATCGCCTCGGGCATCTACATCGTCCTGCGCGAGGGGCGCGCGAAAGTGTCGGAAAACCGTCCGGTGCTGGAATCCCGCTCCCGTCCCGAGACGGGCACGACGCCCCGCATCTCTCTTTTGCTGCGCCGCCGCGAAATCGCTGAGAGGAACGAGGGATGATCGCAGAAGAATCGCATTCGCCCCCTTGCAAACCCCCGCAATCCGGTTTAACCCCCACCCCACGGTCGGAGCGTAGCGCAGCCTGGTAGCGCACCTGCTTCGGGAGCAGGGGGTCGGAGGTTCGAATCCTCTCGCTCCGACCAATTTCCCGCACATTTTCAAGCACTTAGCAGCACCGTTCGGGGCGCAGCCCAGCGCTTGGACCTATCCCGTAAGCAAGTGATAAGCAGCGCAGACCCTTCGGGCGACTTGTAGCGCGACAAAAATATTGCACCAAAACGACGAAAATTGTAACGCGACAAAAACATAGGGGTTTTTAAGAGAGTGCGTTGCCCTATCCGTCGCTAGGTGTCGTTACCCGTCGCCAGCCGTCGTTCCTCAATAAAATAAGGCGCTTGCCGAGGCTGTGAGGCTCTGGTGGCGTGTCTGGGCGGCTTCGGGGCGGTCATGGCGGTCGCGACGAAAATATTGCGCCAAACAGGTGGCCAGAGCGTGATCCGCGCCCTCGCTGGCGCCCGGACCCGAGCTGCTAATCGCCCGAAAACATCAATAAAACTTGGCTTT